>SXGS01252447.1_pt1 | contig 42529 bp, 45 predicted proteins | sample 3174681 | NCBI WGS metagenome assembly SXGS01 (sample SAMN11356861, study PRJNA531348) | freshwater metagenome | isolation source: freshwater sample F1-80 | place: China: Fuxian Lake, Yuxi | collected 2017-12-25 | reverse complement strand
TTTACAACATGAGTTACATTTTTACTAGAAAAACCATTTTTTACAATCGTTTTTACATCTAAATCTTTTTCTATATAAAGTTCAATTATCTTATCAAGAATTTCATATTTAGGGAGACTATTCTGATCAAGTTGATTAGCCTTTAATTCAGCAGTAGGGGCTCTTTTGATAATTTTATTAGGAATGATAGATGATATAGAATTTCTATAGTGCGCTAATCTATAGACCCATGTTTTTGGAACATCTTTAAGAAGTGCAAAACCTCCTACCATATCCCCATAAAGAGTTGTGTAGCCCACAGCAGTCTCACTTTTATTGCTTGTAGAAATTACAAGACCATTAAATTTATTTGATAGAGCCATTAATAAAACACCTCTGATCCGTGCCTGCAAATTCTCTTCAGTAGTATCAAAAGGCTTATTTTTGAATTCCTTAAATAATATTTTTTTAAAAAGTTTAAAAATGGGCTGAATATCTATTTCTTTGTAATTTACACCCGTATTTTTAATCATTTTACGAGCTTCTGTTATGCTTATTTTTGCAGTAAATTCTGATGGCATCATAACAGCCGTAATATTTTTTTTATCAAATGTATCTCTCGCTAATGCAAGAACTAGCGCAGAATCTATACCACCAGATAACCCTAAAAATAAGTTTGTAAAATTATTCTTAATTACATAATCCTTTAGAGCTAATTTGAGTGCTTCATATAGATGTTCTTCCTTTTTAAAAGGTGTCATATAGTTAGCTGTTTTAATACTTTTTTTTGAAAAAAGATCAATAATCGTTGTTTCTTCTTTAAAGAATGGCGATTGATGCAGAAGCTTTTCTTCCTTAGTAACTATAAAAGAACCACCATCAAAGACGAGTTCATCTTGACCACCAATTGCGTTGACGTAAATCACATTAGATTTAGTTTCTTTTGCTAAACTAGAAATAATTTTTATTCGAGTTTTAGACTTTTCTAATTCATACGGAGATGCATTAATTACAATAATCCAGTCAACTGATTTTTTCTTAATTAGTTCTCTTGGTATGGTGCTCCAGGCATCTTCACAGATCAGTAATGCAATATTTAAGTTCTTATGCGTAAAAATAAATTCTTTTTTACCAGGTGTAAAATATCTATTTTCGTCAAACACACCATAATTTGGCAAAACTTGTTTGTAATAAGTGCCTTGAATTTTTCCATTGAAAAGTACTGAGGCTGCATTATAAATATTGTTATCTTTTTTTATTGGATGCCCTACGATTACTTTAACGAAAGGTAAAGCTTTCGCAATTTTTTTTAATGCTTTTAAGCATAAATTAAGAAAATCTTCTCTTAAAACTAGATCCTCTGGAGGATAGCCACATATAGAAAGCTCGGGAGTTATAATCAGTTCTGCCCCTTTTTTAAAGGCATCTTTTGCAAGCTTGATAATAAGATTGCTATTGTTTTCAATATCACCAACAAATGAATTTATTTGTACTAATGCTATTTTCATGGCTTCTAGTAATTACCACCTGCATTTTTAACTAGATCAGTAATTTCTTTATTTTTTACTTTGAGAGCATATACAAGCGCTGTTAATCCATAACGATCTTTTGCTTTTATATTGACTTTTGAGTCGATGAAAAGCTGAACCATTTCTTTAGATTTGTTTGCTACGGCATAATGAAAAATAGGAGTTCCATCCGAATCTTTACGGTCAACGTTAGCACCACTACTTATTAAAAGTTTGGCTACTGACAACTGATTTTTTTTAGTAGCCCAAGTAAGAGCTGTCCAATTAAATTGGTCTTCGTAATCAATTTTTATACCATGCTTTAAAAAAAGAATAATTGCATCTACATTACCTTCTCTTGCAGCATATATAAGAGGACTACATTTATACTTATCTACAATATTTGGATCAGCACCACTATCAAGAAGTATTTGAATAGTTTTGATATCACCATTTTTTGCTGCATACATCAAAACAGTTTGTCCAGAATCGTTAGAACTATTAGGATCAATACCTCGATTAATGAGAAGATCTATGACTTCATGAAACCCTGATATAGCTGCTAATCCGTAAGCGCTCCAACCGTCATTATCCCTTATTTTAGGGTCTGCACCATTATCTAAAAGTAAATGAACTGATCTTACATAATTTTTTTTAGCTGCAAACATTAATGCTGTCCAACCATTATTTTCCGTCACATTCACTTTTGCCCCTTTTTTAATTAAATAGGCCAAAACCTTGTCCATATCTTTTCTCGCAGCATACATTAGTGCTGTAACACCATCTTCGTCTTTAGTATTTGGATTACCACCGCTATCTAAAATAGCACTCACTGTTTCAAGATCGCCCTTTGAAGCTGCTGTTAAAAGATAATTCACCGATTCTTCAGCATTTACCAGAGATGCAAAGAGAGAGATAATCATAAGAAAAAATAAATAGGTTGTTTTATACAATTTTTATTTTTTTTAATAAGGCTTGCATTGTAAGTCCCATATCTGTAGGCGATTTAGATATACTGACACCGACTTTTTCTAACGCATCGATTTTATCTATTGCAAGACCAGAGCCTTTAGAAATGATGGCACCTGCATGACCCATTCTTTTTCCTTTAGGAGCTGTAATACCCGCGATATAACCCGCAATAGGTTTTTTAATGTATTGTTTAATATATTCAGCAGCTAATTCTTCATCTGAGCCACCAATTTCGCCGACTAAGATAATACCTTTGGTACTCTTATCCTCCTCAAACATTTGCAAGCACTCAATAAAATTAAGTCCTTTGATGGGGTCACCGCCAATACCAACACATGTACTTTGGCCTAAGCCCAGTATAGTGGTTTGCTGAACAGCCTCATAAGTCAGCGTGCCAGATTTTGAAATAATACCAATGGTTCCAGGTAAATGAATATCGCCAGGCATAATACCAATCTTGCATTCACCAGGGGAAATAACGCCCGGACAATTGGGTCCAATAAGTTTGGATTGATTAGCTCGAATAGCTGCTTTTACATTAATCATATCTTGTGTTGGAATACCTTCGGTAATGCATACAATAATTTCGATACCTTCTTCCGAAGCCTCTATAATTGAATCTGCAGCAAAAGCTGGAGGAACATAAATTACTGATGCATTAGCCCCAGTTGTTTTGATAGCATCTCTGACTGTGTTAAATACTGGTAAATTAAGATGAGATGTACCACCTTTCCCTGGTGTGACACCACCGACTAATTTTGTACCATAAGCTAGCGCTTGTTCTGAATGAAAGGTACCTTGTTTCCCTGTAAAGCCTTGACAAATAACTTTGGTAGATTTATTAACAAGAATAGACATTTTATTTTTTGATAAGGTTTGTTGCAATAGTTGCTGCTTCTGTGAGGGTATTTGCAGCTTTAATATTTAAACCACTTGTCTGTAAAAGTTTTTTACCTAGATCAACATTAGTACCTTCTAATCTTACGACAATAGGTATTTCAATACCTACTTCTTTAACTGCTGCAATAATACCTTCTGCAATAATATCGCAACGCATAATGCCACCAAATATATTTACTAATACGACTTGTACGTTCTTGTCATCAAGAATAATTTTAAAAGCTTTAGCAACTGTTTCAGGAGTTGCTCCGCCACCGACATCTAAAAAGTTTGCAGGCTCACCCCCATAAAGCTTGATCAGATCCATTGTGGCCATAGCAAGACCTGCACCATTAACCATACAGCCGATATTGCCATTAAGTGCAATATAGTTTAATCCAGCATTAAAAGCCTCAGATTCTTTAGAGTCATTTTGAGACCAATCCCGAAGCTCAGCTAAACTTTTTTGTTTATAAAGTGCATTGTCATCGATATTTACTTTGCAATCGAGAGCCATAATTTTTTTGTGCGAAGTTATAACTAGTGGATTAATTTCTAATAAGGCTAAATTATTTTCAATAAAAGCCTTAAAAGCATTTTTAGCAAACTCTACGAAATCATTAATCATTCCTGTAGGCAATCCTAAGAAAAATGCAATCTTTCTTGATTGATAGTCCATGAGCCCATTAATTAAATTACAAGTTTCTTTGATAATTCTTTCAGGATTATTTTTAGAGATTTCTTCAATTTCCATACCGCCAGCAGAAGATGCAATCACAATAATTTTTTCTAATTGCCTATCAACTAATATGGAAAAATATAATTCTTTTTCAATATCGCATGACTCTTCGATAAGAAGTGTATTAACAGGCTGGCCGTTCGGCTTATTTTGATTAGTGACAAGTTTTTTATGAAGCAATGAATGAACAGCTTTAGCTGCTTCTTCATGAGAACTTACAATCTTAACCCCACCTGCTTTACCTCTACCACCTGCATGAATTTGAGCTTTAATCACGAAAGTAGGTGACTCTAACTGGGTTATTGATTGATCCAACTCGTCTATTGACTTAATTACAATACCTTTTGGAACAGAAATACCATATTTTTTAACTAATTGTTTGGCCTGATATTCGTGGAGATTCATGTTAAAAAAGGAAATAAATAAGTATTATTTTCTATGAATTTAGATAAACATGCTAGTTAAGAATTATATTTTCATGGCAATGTTAGAATTATTAATTTGTAGGCTAATATCATTTATTCATACTATGAAGTTATTAGTTCAATCCCCACTTAGTATTCAAAGTCGTTTAGCAGATATTTCTGAAATTTTAGGTGAGATATCGGCTCACCCAGCGCATCTTATCAATGATACTGCTGCTATGTTTGAGATTGAAACTGAATTATCATTAGACTTAAAAAAACAACTTGATCTAGAGCATATAGATTTTGCAGTTCTTGAATATTTCAGGACCTTAAGTGAATTTAGTTTATGTGTAATGGATATGGATTCAACACTCATTTCGATCGAATGTATTGATGAACTTGCAGATATGTGCGGTAAAAAAGAAGATGTCGCTTCAATCACTAAAAGTGCCATGAGTGGTGAAATTGATTTCACGCAAAGTCTCATTCAGAGAGTTTCTTTATTGGAAGATCTTGAGGAAGACATGCTTTTTAAAGTCATAGAGCAAAGATTAACTTTTAATGAAGGTACTCAGGCATGGATTGAAGCTTGTCGTAAGAATAATGTGACAACAGCAATAGTGTCAGGCGGTTTTAATTATTTTGTAGATTATGTGAAAAATAAATTAGAGATCGATGTTGCTATATCTAATCAACTAGAGATTAAAAATAAGAAACTCACTGGTAAAATATTGGGCCGAATTATAAATGACGAGGTGAAGGCTCAAACAGTAAGAGATTTTCAAGCAAAACTTAGCATTGATAAATTTCAAACAATTGTGATTGGTGACGGTGCAAATGACTTAAAAATGTTAGCTGAGGCCCAATATAGCATTGCGTATCATGCAAAGCCTATTGTTCAAGAAAAAGCAAGGTTTCAACTAAACTACTCAACTTTTAAAGGGGTATTGAATCTTTTTAAGGTTAAATGAGCTCTTCTCTTAAAAAGCCAACGCTATAACGCACTTCTTTATTTAATTTCTTATTTAAATCATTTTCAGCAAGAGCTCTGGGGCAGTATGCTCTAAAATCAATAGCTAAATGAACTAATGAATGTGAAGTAAAGTTACAGAACCAGCTTTCATATCTGGCACAATGATAGATTTTTTGTCGTAAGAAAGTGCTATATCAGCAGCAGCTGCGAAACCATCTTTATATAAACTCACCTTACCTTCTTGTACTTTAAAAATTTTTCCGTTTTTCCAGTCACTGATAAAGAAATTTTTTCCAGATTTAATTAAGCCATCTGCACCGCCAAATCCTTCAGCAACTTTAGTAATAGAATTATTTTTCAAATTAATTTTATATAAAATTCCACTTGAAAAATCAACTTCATATAGATCATTTTTAATAATCCAAAGACCATTGGGAGCCAAAATTTGCGGAGTTCTCTCATCAAGGACTATAGTGATTTTTTTATCGAGGGTAATTTTATAGATGGCGCCACCTGATTTTAAATTGCCACTATCACTTATATACAAATTACCAGAGGCATCTGCAACAATGTCATTTAAGAAAATAGGTGTTTGAGGAAATGCCATAGTGCTCCCAATTACAGCCCACTTTCCATTAGGCTCAACCTTCAAAACTCGATTTTTATCTGTTACATATAAAGATTTGCCATGAAAAGTCAAACCCTTAGGATCATCCATACCGCTTGAAAATGTTGACAGTTTTCCATCAACTGATATGCGAACAATTTTTCCATCACCATCTTTATTGAACTCACCTATTTCAGAAACGTAAATATCTCCCTTAGCATCTTGCACAACTGATTCAGGATTAATAAATCCTAATATTGTGTTGAGTGATTCATGTGCTTTTACGTTAATACCTGTGAGTAATAATAGGATTAAAAAAATACGTAAATTTTTCATAATAATTTTAAAAACTCGTTGTGGATTAAAAACACTTTTCATCAATACAGCCTTCTTCAGCCACACCTAAAGACAAGAGTAACTCTACCATTTTTGTATCGCCTTTGTCCTGTAGAACTCGAACAATAGATATGCCACCTTTCATCTTTTGATTAATTTCAGCACCTTTAGAAACAAGATAATTAACAATATCTGCTCTACCATCAAAAGCAGCATGATGAAATGCATTCATCTTAGTAACTGGATGCGTATAATTGATATTGGCACCATGATCTGCTAAATATTTAATTACTGGCAATTGTCCTTTCGCTGCAGCCATAAGAAAAGGGCTCCAAGCAAAATAGGTATGATTAATATCTACTTTTTTGACTTCAATGTATTTTTTAATAATTGGTAATTTACCTTCATTCAATGCAGCTGAAAATTCAATTTCCTCTGCATCTGTTAATGCAAAAAGTTGCATCGAAAAAGTAAGTAAAATAAATGTCAGTATTGCCTTTAAAGATTTATTCATATTAAGTGAGTCTTTCATTTAGTTAAAAAATTGATAAGCATTCGTAAACATTTTATACCATGGTGCCAATTCATCCCAGCTTCCCGGATACCAAGAGTTTTGTAGGACCCTATAAACTCTCTCAGGATGAGGCATCATAATTGAAAACCGGCCATTTTCGGAAGTAAATCCAGTAATTCCATTTGGAGAGCCATTAGGATTCATAGGATAAGTAGAAGTTCCCTTATGGTAATTATCAACATAACGAAGTGTTGCAAGTTGATGATTTAAAACATCATTCACCTGAGTTTCTGTTTGGTACTCTGCATATCCTTCGCCGTGAGCTACTGCGATTGGAAGAATCGCACCATTCATTCCAGCAAGAAATATAGAATTAGACTTAAGAATTTCAACTGAAACAAATCTTGCTTCAAATTGTTCAGATTTATTTTTGATGAAATGCGGCCATAATGCAGAGCCTGGAATAATTTCTTTGAGATTACTCATCATCTGGCAGCCATTACAAATACCGAGTGCAATGGTATTGGGCCTTGAAAAAAATGCTGTAAAAGCATCACGCGTTTTTGAGTTAAATAAAATAGATTTAGCCCAGCCTTCACCTGCCCCTAACACATCGCCATATGAAAAACCACCACATGCAACAAGCGCTGAAAAATCAGCTAATGATTTATGGCCTTCAATAATGTCTGTCATATGCACATCATGGGCTTCAAATCCTGCACTAGAAAATGCTGCTGCCATTTCAACATGACCATTTATGCCCTGTTCTCTGAGGATAGCAATTTTAGGTTTTGTTTTTTTAATGGCAAAAGATTCAGGGATTTCAAAATTAAATTTAGGATTAATTCCAGGATCAAGATCATCAGAAATTTGCGAGAATTCCTCTATTGCACACTCTGGATTATCTCTCATAGATTGCATTTTGTAGGATGTTTCAGTCCAAATACTTTGTAAGTTGGATCTGGTATCTTCAAAGACAATTTCATTTTTATAGTGAATCTGAATCCTTTGATTTAAATTGATAGATCCAATTAGGTAAGCATGTTGATTTAAGTCTTTATGGATTTTTGTGAGCGCAGCTGAAATAAATTCTTTTCTCACTTGTATAACAGCCCCCAATTCCTCATTAAATAGAATTGCATTAATATCAGTCCCACAATTAGTTAAATTAATATTTAAGCCACAACGGCCCGCAAAAGCCATTTCAGATAAAGTGGCAAAGAGTCCACCATCGGATCGATCATGATAAGCCTCAATCATGTTTTCTTTTTTAAGAGTTTGAATTACATGAAAGAATGCTTTAAGTGTCTTTGCGTTATCAAGTTTAGGAGGTATGTCACCCACTTCATTAAAAACAAGATTAAATGATGAGGCGCCCAATCGATTTTTACCTAAACCTAAATCGATATAAATAAGGCCACTATCTTTAAGATCTCTATTAAGGCAAGGAGTTAAAGTTTTTCTTGCATCAAAGACAGGGGCAAATACACTTACAATAAGTGATACAGGTGAGACCACGGTTTTTTCTTTTGTATTATCTAACCAGGTCGTTTTCATAGACATCGAATCTTTACCCACAGGAATGCTAATACCTAAGTCAGGGCAAAGATGTATGCCAATTTCTTCAACAGCATCAAATAAGGCAGCGTCCTGACCTGTATGACCCGCAGACGCCATCCAATTAGCTGATAATTTAATATCTTCAAAATTATTAATCGATGCTGCAGATAAATTGGTAATGGATTCACCTAGCGCCATACGAACAGAAGCTTTTGCGTCAATCAATGCAATAGGCGTTTTTTCGCCAATTGCAAAAGCTTCGCCTAGTATCGTATCAAAAGATGACAATGTCACGGCAACATCAGCAACAGGAACTTGCCATGGGCCTACAAGCTGATCTCTCGCAATCAATCCCGTTACTGTTCTGTCCCCAATATGGATTAGGAACATTTTATTTGCAACGGCGGGATATCTTAAAATACGATAAGCAGCATCTTTAATATCAATAGTTTCTGTTTTGATAACTTTAATTGTTATTTCTTTTCGCTTCACATTGCGAGTCATCCTAGGGGGCTTACCTAATAAAATAGATAAATCCATATGGACTACGTCTTTTTTAAGGAGACTATCTTCAACGATTAGGTGCTTATCTTTTTTTGCAATTCCTAAAATCGCGAAGGGGCATCTTTCTCGATTACAAAGTGACTTAAATAAATCAAGATCTTTTTCTTGAATAGCTAATACGTATCGCTCTTGAGCCTCATTACACCAAAGTTCACGTGGTGACATACTCGGCTCTTCATTATTAATTGAACGTAATTGTAAAGTGGCACCTACACCCCCATCATTCACCAACTCAGGAAAAGCATTTGATAAACCACCAGCCCCTACATCATGAATACTTAAAATAGGATTTTCTGTACCTAATTGCCAGCATCGATCAATGACTTCTTGAGCTCTTCTTTGTAATTCAGGATTACCACGTTGCACAGAATCAAAATCCAAATTTTCTGAATTAAATCCAGTACCCATACTTGAGGCTGCACCACCCCCTAAACCAATCAGCATCGCCGGACCACCTAATTGGATTAGAAGAGCACCTGGAGGTATTGCATGCTTTTTAGTGTGAATATTATTAATACTTCCAATACCTCCTGCTAGCATTATGGGCTTATGAAAACCCTTTACTTCATCATCGTGTTTAATTTCTAAAGTTCTGAAGTAACCTGCGATGTTAGGTCTCCCGAATTCATTGTTATAAGAAGCGGCTCCAATTGGTCCATCAATCATAATTTGGAGCGCTGATGATATTCGGGAAGGTACACCATATTTAATTTTTTCCCAGGGTTGAATAAATTCAGGAATATGTAAATTAGAAACTGAAAATCCTGTAAGACCTGCTTTAGGTTTTGAGCCTCTTCCCGTTGCACCTTCATCTCTAATCTCACCTCCTGCCCCTGTGGCAGCTCCTGAGAAAGGAGATATTGCTGTTGGATGATTATGAGTTTCCACTTTCATAATAAAGTGAGTTAATTCCTCATGATCACTATAAATACCATTTTGATTTGGATAAAATCGATTGATTTGAGTACCCTCTATAATAGAAGAGTTATCGGAATAAGCTACAATCGTATTACCGGGATGTAATTGATGTGTATTTTTAATCATATTAAAAAGCGATGTGGATTGCTTCTTACCATCTATAATCCAATCAGCATTAAATATCTTATGGCGACAGTGCTCTGAATTTGCTTGAGCAAACATCATAAGTTCTGCATCAGTGGGATTTCTTTTGATTGAACTAAAGTAATTAAATAAATAATCGATTTCATCTTCAGATAAAGCAAGTCCGAGATTTTTATTAAACTCATTTAAGACTTGTTTTCCACCTTCAAGCATTTCAGCATACTGGATAGGTTTAGGTGGTGAGTCAGAAAAAAGAAATTGGGCATCATCAAGATTAAAAATTGAAACTTCTGTCATACGATCATGAAGCAGAATAGAAAGCGATTTCTTTTCATCATCCGACAATAAAGACTCGTTTTTTAATTCAATATAAATAGCAACAGCTCTCTCGATACGTTTTATTCCATGGAGCCCACAATGTTTTGCAATATCCGTAGCTCTTGAAGCCCATGGGGATATAGTGCCTGGACGGGGAATAGTGATAATCGAATTATTTTTAAATTCTAATTTGTGAGCCTTAGGACCATAACGTAGAATTTTTTCTAAGGCAGTCTTATCTATGTCTACAATTTTTATTCCACACCATACGATATGAATATACTCAGAATAAATAGCTTTGATTTGATTATTTATCGTTTGAAGTTTTTGAAGCAGCTTTTCTTTTCTAAACTTTGAATAAGCTGGACCACCAGCAATATGAAAAATTTCTTGGTTTTGCATGTTTTGCATAGTGTAATAAGACCTTACTTTAAGCTTGTGATTTTAACAGAAGCTATTTTTTTAAACCTTGTTAATTTTTAATAAATTAACTGGAAAAGTAAATCGAGGTTTGATAGAAAATAAAGCTAAAAACCCAGGCTAGAAGGAGCGCCCATGAGACTGAATAAATTACTAATGAAAGACTTTTAGATTCGTTTTTTAGAGTGGCGATCGTGGAGAGGCAGGGTGTATAAATGAGAGTAAAGATCATAAAGCTAATGGCTTGTATTTGATTAATATTGCTATAAAGGTGATGAGCCAGAGCAGTTCCTTCCATACCATAAATCACAGCTAAGGCACCGATTACAATTTCTTTTGCAATAAAGCCAAAAATCAAAGCAATCACCAATTGTTCATTAATACCAATCGGTTGAAAAATAGGGGATAACCATTTACCTAATTGGCCTGAATAAGTTAATTCACTCGCGATAGGAACATCTGTCGGGAAATGGGTTAAAGCCCATACAAGAAGGACACCAATAACAATAAACTTTGAAGCGCGGGTTAGAAAATATTTAATTTCGAGCACACTCCTTTTAATAACATGATTTAGAGTTGGAAACCGGTAGGGTGGTAATTCAATAATAATAGGCTCTTTATTTTTAAACTGATTTTTAAAAACTAAAGCTGAAATAAAGATCGTCAAAAAGCTTAATAAATAGAGACCATAAAGCACTAAAGCACCATATTTGGCGCTAAAGAGTGCTGAGATAATAAATAAAAATACTTGGAGTCGTGCCGAACATAATGAAAATGGAATCACAAACATTGTTAAAAGTCTGAGTTCTTTTGTACGCATAATTTTAGTACCCATGAGAGCTGGAACATTGCAACCAAAACCCATAAGCATCATGACAAATCCTCTACCATCTAAGCCTATTTTTTCCATCAAAGTATCCATTAAAAATGCAGCCCTAGAAAAATAACCACTATCTTCTACAACACTCATAATGAGAAAAAAAAGAATAATGATTGGGACAAAAGAGGCTACTGTGGTGACGCCAAGATAAAGACCATCTAAAAGTAGACTTTGAAAAATACTATGATGATTGACAAATAAAGGTTCAAGATAATCTATTCTAAAAAAATTAAAGAATTGAGTCATTAGATCTTGAATAGGCTTTCCTAGTGAGAAGATAAACTGAAAAATCGAAAATACAATAATGAAGAAAATAGGTAGGCCCCAGTATGGATTTAAAAAGAACGAATCTAATTTCTTTGTATTCTTATCGTTTAGTTTGAGGGGGAATTTAACAGTTGATTTAATCAAAGCCTGAATTTTTTTTCCATTAGATATTTGATCAGATACATTAAGGGGTTTAATTTTTTTTATTGGAAAAGTGATTTTTTGATTCATCACCTGGGCACATGCTTTCAAAAGCTCAGTCATACCCTCACCATATTTAGCACTTATTTTTACAACTGGAATTTTAAGTTTTCTCTCTAAAATCCTGTCGTTAATCGTAATTCCCATTTTTTTTGCTTCATCACTCATATTGAGTGCAAGCAAACAGGGAATATGAAGATTTTTAAGTTGCAACATTAAAGAAAGTTGTCGTTCAATTTGGGAGCTACATAAAACTACAATGGCTAAATCAATCTTGTTATGATTGATAAAGCCTTGCACAATTTTTTCATCTTCAGACAAGCCTTGAAGATCATAAATACCAGGAAGATCAACCAATTCTGATATATGGCCACCCAGTAATGTTTTGACTGCATGAAGATCAACAGTAATACCCGGCCAATTTCCCACGCGCGCAGATGAACCGCTTAAGCGATTAAATAAGGTTGACTTACCCGTATTGGGCATACCTAAGAGAGCAATACGTTTCATGCGGCAGTGGGGGTAATCTGAATGAGTGATGCTTCATGCTCTCTAATCATGAGCTCAGTAGTATCAATCATCACATGAAAAGGGCCTTTAAATTGAGCTTTTCTCAAGACAGTGATTTTCTTCCCACATCGAAGCCCCATGGCATTAAATCTTTGTATAAGTGAGGGGTCCATTTTGAGCGCATGGATTACACCGCATTGGCCTTCTGATAATTTTAATAAGGTAATCATAGCTATCTAAATGATAATGATTCTTATTATTATATATAAAAAAGCCTGCTTGGCGCAGGCTTTATAAGGTTTCTAAGCCCATTTTTTTATTTGCGATTGTCTATAATTTTAGCTTTTGCTTTTAGGTCCAGCATAAGTTTATCAAGTTGTGATTGTTGAAGTGTTTTAGCTAAACTCTCTTTTACTTTATCAAAGTCTGGTGCCTGAAGCGGTCTTGTATCTTCTAACTTAATCACATGCCAGCCATATTGAGTTTGTACAGGTGTTGTCGTGAAAGTACTTTTCTTGATTGAAGTCAGAGCTTCAGTAAATGGCTTTACCATCGTATTTGCTGGAAACCACCCTAAGTCACCACCTTTGTCTTTTGAGCCCGAGTCTTTTGATTTATCTTTCGCAATTTTGCTGAAGATACCGCCTTTATTGAGTTCAGTAATTACATCTTTAGCTTCTTGCTCACTTGCTACAAGAATATGTTTTGCATTGAATTCTTGTGCACCTAAATCTTTCTTGTACTTTTCATAGGCATTTTTAATGTCAGATTCAGAAATGGGATTTTTTTGCACATAGGTCTGCAAAAAGGTGTTGTACAATATTTCTTTGCGCGCTAGCTCTTCTTTTAAAAGATAGTTTATATCCTTACTAAGTCCAGTTCTCTCCGCCTCTTGGCTTATGAGCTCCATAGCAATCATACGGTTGATAATCATATCATTAAGATTGTCATCCATTTTTTGACCGCGATTTGCAAGGTCTTTCACCACAAAATCATATAGATTCTTCTTGATAGGTTTACCATTCACTGTGATGCTGAAATCAGCTGCTTGAGCTAAATTTCCCAGTTGGAAAATTAAAATAAAAATAAAGGTTTTGATAAAAGAAAACATAAATCTCCTTAGCTATTAATATTAAAAAGTGATTCCTTAGGGCAAGTCAGCTTTGATACTTAATGCATGAATTTTTTGAGGAATTAGATCTTTAAGCGCGTCGTATACTATGCGATGCCTCATTATCATTGATTTTCCTGAAAAATGCGAACTAGTAATTTCTAACGTGAAATGACTGCCCCCATTATTGCCGCTATGGCCATGATGGCGATCACTTAAGTCTTTCAGGCTTAAGTGTGTAGGTTCTAAGAATGCGAGTCTTTCTTTAATAAGATCTTGAAGCATAAATGTTAAGGAAGTGTTTTTCTAAAAGGCTTCACATCAACAGAAGCGAAAACACCAAAAGTATAAAAAGGATCTTCATGAGCCCAAATTATTGCATCATTGATTGAAGAAAATTCAGCCACAATAAGACTGCCTGTAAAACCATCTATGCCAGGATCGCTTGAATCGATGGCAGGAAAGGGACCTGCGAGAAGAAGCTTGCCTTGTTCCTGTAATATTTTGATCCGTGCTAAATGCTGTGGCCTGTAAACCATTCTTTTGTAGAGGGTATTTTCTTTATCTTTGGCGATGATGGCATAAAACATATTATTTGCGATGAGTTCTTGATGCTAAGACACCAATGAAGGCAGCGTAACATATGATTAATCCTGTAATACCAAATAGTTTAAAATTAACCCAGGCATTTGTTGAAAAACTAAAAGCGATATAAAGATTAAGAATACCTAGGCCAGCAAAAAATAGTACTGAGGTCATATTAATTTGATTCCAAGTTTTTTCATTTAATTGAATTTGTTGACCCAGTAGATTTTTAATAAGATTTTTTTTATTGAAAAATTGGAAAAATAAAAGTACAGCTGATAGCAGCCAATATAAAATAGTGGGCTTCCATTTGATAAAGTTTTCATCATGGAGCCATAAAGTGGTGCCGCCTAAAATACTGATTAATACTGCATTAAATATGAGTAATTTATCTACCCTCTTATGAATAAGTTTACTATAGATAACTTGAAAAATCGTAGCGCCAATAACGACTAATGTTGCGATATAAATATCTGAAAATTTATATGCAATAAAAAAAAGGATGACAGGAAAAATATCAAAAAGAAATTTCATTTATTAAATTACCATAAGGCTTTCTTCATTATCTTTGATAAAGACTATCTGATAAAATGGTAGTTCATATTGAAGCACCTATACTCATGATTGATCTTCACTCACATTCTACTATATCTGATGGTTTATTAACTCCAACTGCCCTAGTTCAACATGCACACTCTAAGGGCATTAAAGTTCTTTCTTTGACAGACCATGATGATATAGAAGGATTAAAAGAAGCCACTTCAGAAGCAAAATTATTGGGTATGTATTTAATTCATGGCGTAGAAATTTCAGTCACTTGGAAAAGATGCACAGTTCATATCATTGGCTTAAATGTGGATTCAGAGAATAAAACACTCTTACAAGGACTTTCTTCTATTCGAGAAGGGCGCTTTGAAAGAGCCAAACTAATGGCTGAAGCACTAAGTCAAATAGGTATTAAAGGAAGCTTAGAGGGTGCTTTAAAATATGCAAAATCGGGCATTATCGGTCGTACGCATTTTGCAAGATTTCTCGTTGAAACAGGTTATGCTAAAGACGTAAGAACGGTATTCAAAAATTATCTTGTTAAAGGTAAGCCAGGTTTTATTGAACACACATGGGCTAGTTTAGATAAAGCACTTTCATGGATTCATGAAAGTGGCGGTGTTGCAGTTATCGCTCATCCTGCTCGTTACGATTTAGGAAAAAATAATCTTTTAGCACTTTTAAATGAATTTAAAGATTTGGGTGGTCAAGGAATTGAAGTCATCTCAGGAAGTCATACAGCTGAACAATCATTAAAATATGCAAGAATTTCAAAAGACTTTCAACTTCTCGCATCTACTGGATCTGATTATCATGGCCCAGGTATTTCTTACAGGGAAATGGGAGCTTTACCGAGGCTGCCTGAAATATGCGACCCAATATGGGAAAATTGGAATGAAGTTAATGGCTTTTTAAACTAATTTTTTTAAAACATATATTTCTTGAATGAATTTATGAATATTCAAATAAAATGAGATTCTACATATGGAATTAACTGCTATACAAAAAATTACAGTTTATGCACTTCCCATTATCTTTGCTATAACGGTTCATGAGGCAGCTCACGGATATGTTGCGAAGTATTTTGGGGATTTGACCGCTTATAACCAAAATAGAATCAGTCTTAATCCTTTAAGGCATATTGATCCTGTCGGCACAATCATCCTCCCGGCTTTAACCGTTTTTTTAGGAGGTATTTTATTTGGATGGGCTAAGCCTGTACCTGTTAATTTTATGAATTTACGCCATCCTAAAAAAGATATGTTTTGGGTTGCTGCGGCCGGTCCTTTTTCAAATTTGATTATGGCAATTTTTTGGGCAATATTATTTGGTCGTAGCGCTTACTTTCCAGAGTCAATGGCTGACTTTGTTCAACAAATGAGTAATGCAGGCATTATAATAAATTTATCTTTGATGATATTAAATTTAATTCCTTTACCACCTCTGGATGGGGGAAGAATTGCTGTGAGTTTATTGCCGAATCATCTAGCAAATAAGTATGCTCAAGTTGAGCGTTACGGTTTTTTAATTTTGATTATTTTATTAATAACTCACATTCTTGATTTGATCATTTTTCCACTTATTCAGATTAGTCAAAATCTAATTTTGTGGATATTTGTCTAGGAGCTAAGTTAAAAGTTATGGCTATCGAACGTGTCATATCTGGTATGCGACCCACAGGCAATCTTCATTTGGGACACTATAATGGGGTTTTGAAAAATTGGATCAGTCTCCAACATGAGTTTGAATGTTTTTTCTTTGTCGCGGATTGGCATGCTCTTACTACTCACTATGACTCCCCAGAAATTATTGAAGAAAACGTTTGGGAAATGGTAGTGGATTGGCTTGCAGCTGGCGTTGATCCAGTAACAGCAACTATTTTTATTCAATCTAAAGTTCCTGAGCACGCCGAACTTCATACCCTACTTTCGATGATTACCCCTCTAGGCTGGTTAGAAAGAGTGCCGACTTATAAGGATCAACAAGAAAAATTATCTTCGAAAGATTTATCTACTTATGGATTCTTAGGTTATCCCTTATTACAAAGTGCAGATATTTTAATTTATAAGGCAACTCAAGTTCCTGTAGGTGAAGATCAAATTCCCCATATTGAATTTACTCGTGAAATTGCAAGACGCTTTAACCACCTCTATGGAAAAGAAGTGGGATTTGTTCAAAAAGCCGAAGAGGCGATTAAAAAATTAGGCTCTAAAAAAAGTAGTCTCTACGTGCAGATGAAAATAGCATATCAAGAAAACGGTGACGATGAGGCTTTAGATTCGGCTCGAATACTTATTGAAGAGCATCAAGGTCTAAGTTTAGGAGATAAAGAGAGGTTGTTAGGCTTTTTAGAGGGTGGTGGCAAAATGATTCTAGTTGAGCCAGAATATAAATTAACACCTGCATCGAAGATGATTGGTTTAGACGGCCAAAAAATGTCTAAATCTTATAACAATATGATAACCCTAAGAGAGTCTCCTGAATCCGTCGAGAAAAAAATTAAAACAATGCCAACAGATCCTGCTCGTATTAGGAGAAATGATCCAGGAAATCCAGACCACTGCCCCGTGTGGCAGTTACATCAAGTATATTCAAGTAATGAGGTGAAAGCTTGGGTTGAAAAAGGATGTAAGGAGGCTAAAATAGGATGTATTGAATGTAAGCAACCTGTGATTGATTCTGTTAATAAAGAACTTAAATCAATTCAAGAAAGAGCTGCTAAATATATCGAGGACTCCGATCTTGTAAAAAATATTGTAATGGAAGGCTGTGAAAAAGCTAGAAAATTAGCGAGAGAAACCATGCGAGAGGTAAGAGAGGCTATGGGGTTAAATTACTAATGAATCAAGAAGTACACGCAGTAAAAATTGGAAAAATTCATGGCGAGAATATTGAGGTATTACCTCAGGACCTCTATATTCCGCCTGACGCACTTGAAATTTATTTAGAGGCTTTTGAAGGCCCGCTAGATCTTCTTTTATATCTTATCAGAAAACATAACTTAGATATTCTTGATATACCTATGGCTGCCTTAACAATTCAGTATATGGATTATGTGGAAAAGATGAAAGAAATTAAACTTGAGTTAGCTGCAGATTACTTACTTATGTCTGCAGTCTTGATTGAAATTAAATCAAGAATGTTATTGCCAAAGAAAACAGCTGAAGTAGATACTGAGCAGGATCCGCGTGCTGAACTTGTTCGAAGACTTATGGAGTACGAGCTCATTAAATTAGCATCTGAAAAGCTTACAAAAATGCCGCAAGTTGGAACCGATCTTTATGTCGCTAATGCTTATTTTGAAAAAATTACAGAAATAACTTATCCAGATGTATCTATTGATGAAATATTCACAGCATGGAAAAATATTTTAAATCGAGCAAAAAATTTTGATATTCATAAAGTAACCCGCAATGAACTTTCTGTAAGAGAGTATATGACAATAATTTTAAGAAAACTTCAAAAAGAAGAGTTTGTTGAGTTTTCATCATTATTTGATGTCACTAAAGATAGAATTCAAATATTAGTTATTTGTTTTTTAGCTATATTAGAATTAGCAAGAGAGCGACTAATTAAAATAATACAGCAAGAAAGTTGTTCACCTATATATATTAAACTTCAGGTCAATTGAGAAATGACAGACTTAAATAACACATCAAAAATTAAACAAATTCTAGAGGTAGCGTTATTAACAAGTGCTAATCCCCTTTCTTTAGATGATTTACAAAAATTATTTGCAGAGAAAATTGAGCGATCCACATTAAGAATGATACTAGATGAACTTAAAATAGAATGGCAGCCTCGTACAATGGAATTGGTGCTTGTTGCCTCAGGCTACAGATTTATAGCGCGAGATGAATATTCAATCTATCTTTCGAGATTAAGCCCTGAAAAAGTTCATAAGTATAGTCGAGCTGTGATGGAAGTCCTAGCAATTGTGGCTTATAGACAGCCAGTGACTCGAGGAGAGATTGAGGAAATTAGGGGTGTTGCACTTAATCCTAATGCCATTAGACAACTTCAAGAAAGAGATTGGATTGATATAATTGGCCAAAAAGAAGTACCTGGCAGACCTTCTTTATATGCAACCACAAAACATTTTTTAAATGATTTTAATTTAAGATCTTTATCTGAGCTCCCTGATATTAAAAGTTTCCTCCAAAATGAAATTCCGTTAAATGTCTGATATTAAGTTATTGATAACTGATTTTCTTAATGCGTTTACAAACTCAAAAATCATCTAAGGATCTCAAGCTAATCATCCCACCTAAAACGCAACGTTTGCATAAACTACTTGCCCAATCTGGAATAGGTTCTAGACGTGAAATGGAAAAATATATAGAAGCAGGTCGAGTTCATGTCAACGGGAGTCCTGCAACATTAGGCCAATTAATTCACGACCTAGATATCATCAAGATTGACGGCAAAATAGTTCATCTTTTCTTCGATTTAAGATTTCCTAAAATGCTAATCTACCATAAACCTGAAGGAGAGATTGTTTCAGTAAGTGATCCACAAAAAAGAGCTACAGTATTTTCAAAGTTACCTAGAATTAAAAACGAAAAATGGATTTCTATAGGACGTCTTGATATAAATACCTCGGGGCTTCTAATATTTACAACTTCAGGTGATCTCGCTAATCGTCTCATGCATCCTAAATTTGAAATTGAACGTGAATATGCTGTCCGAATCTTTGGAGAATTAACTGAAGATCAAATATTAAAATTAAAATCTGGTGTTAAATTAGAGGATGGTTTTGCAAAATTTGATGACATTCGATATCAAGGAGGCGAAAGTGCTAATCGATGGTACCAAGTCATATTGATGGAGGGAAGAAATCGAGAAGTCAGACGATTATTTGAGCACTTTAATCTACCAGTAAGTCGGCTTATTCGAACTAGGTTTGGCCCTATATCACTTCCGTCGAGAGTAAAAAGAGGCATGATGCTAGAGCTTGAGGTGAAAGAAGTTGAGAAGATTTTAAAATGGCTTGATATACCTTTTTCGATAGTGAGTCGTAATGAAAGTCTCAATAAAGTTAAAGCTCGTAAAAAACACGCTCATCCTTCACCGTATGCACCCAAACTGAAGCTTGATCATAAAATAAAGCTAGACAAGAAGATTAAGAAAATTGGAAGAAAATTAATAAAAAGAAGAATCAGAAGTGACTCCGATATTAAAAAGACTTAATCAGGCAGTTGAGATTTTTGTAACATAAATACGAATTCATTTCCCAAAGAAACATCTAGCCAGTAAAACTCTTGCGCTGGGAATTTATTTAATAATATTTCTTTGTTGTATCCAATTTCAATAATCAATATACCCTCGTCATTAAGATATTGCTTTGCTTCATTAATGATTCGTATCGTATGATCTAAGCCGTCATTTCCACTTCCTAAAGCCATACTTGGCTCTTTTAAAAATTCTTGAGGAAAGTCATCTACCGAAGCTTGATTAACATAAGGAGGATTTGAAATAATGAGATCATATTTTTTCCCTTTTAACGAATTGAATAAATCAGACTGAATTAACTCAACACGCTCTGACAATCCATAGTGCTCAATATTGATTCGAGCTACCTGTAATGCTTTTTCAGATAAGTCGACAAAATCAATTAAAGCATTTTGGAAGCTATGGGCCATCATAATACCTAGGCAGCCACTTCCAGTGCATAAATCTAGAGCACTGTATATTTTTTCAGGATCCTCAATCCATGGATAAAGATGTTCACTTATCGGTTCAGCAATTAAAGACCTAGGGATAATGACTCGTTCATCAACATAAAATTTATAATTTTTTAACCAAGCCTCATTAAGTAGATAAGCAGTTGGGATTTTATCGTTAATTCTTTTTTCAATATAAAGTAATAAATCTTTTTTTTCTTTATTCGTTAAGTGAGCATCTAAAAAGTTTTGTATCGTATCATGAGGTAAATGTAAAAAACCAAAAATAAGCCAGACAGCCTCGTCATATGCATTCAAAGTTCCATGGCCAAAAAAAATATCAGAATTCTCAAATCGACTGACGGCGTATCTTAACCAATCACGAATTGAAGATAGCTCACTAAGTATTTGTGTTTGGCTCAAGCGAGAATCTTAAGAGGCGTTAATTTACAGATATTTTTAAGTAGCCTAATATCTAGAGCATAAATATACTTAGTAATTTGATGACTATCAAACCAAGTTAATACTTTTAAGACAGCACTACAATTTTTTATACCAAATACCTTCATAATTTAAATGCCTCTCAGTAATTCGTTAATACCTACTTTACTAAGAGTTTTTTCATCTACTTTTTTGACAATAACAGCACAGTAAAGACTATAAGAACCATCTTTTGAAGGAAGATTACCTGAGACCACAACAGAACCTTTAGGAATTCTGCCGTATGTTACTTCGCCTGTCTCACGATCATAAATTTTGGTAGATTGACCAATGTAAACACCCATAGAAATAACTGCATTATCCTCAACAATTACGCCTTCAACTACCTCTGACCGAGCTCCAATAAAACAGTTATCCCCAATGATAGTTGGGCCAGCTTGAATAGGTTCTAATACCCCGCCAATACCTACACCACCAGAAAGGTGAACATTTTTACCAATTTGTGCACAAGAACCAACAGTTGCCCAGGTGTCGACCATAGTTCCCTCACCCACATAAGCACCAATATTTACATAAGACGGCATGAGCACAACATTTTTACCGATAAATGAACCATGTCTTGCAATAGCATTTGGCACAACGCGGTAACCTCCCGATTTAAAATCTTCATCTGTGAAATTAGCAAATTTTGAAAATACCTTATCAAAGTAATTGGTATAACAACTATTCATGACTTCATTGTCGTATAGTCTAAAAGATAGAAGTACCGCTTTTTTAATCCATTGATGCGTTTCCCATTCTTGCGAATCTTTAATGCGAGTTGCTACTCGAAGAGAGCCATTATTTAAGCCATTGAGTACTTCATCTACGCTATCTTTAATTTCTTTTGATGCATTTTTTGGATTGATTTCAGCTCTTATTTCAAAGGCATTTTCGATAATTGATTTTAATTGATCCATGAGAGTATATTTTTAAGTTAAAACAGTATTTTATATTAAAGTCTTGCGAAATTAATAAGATTGGTTTGATTCGTAGATAGGCTTAAATTTATTTGCCAGATTGGTGAGATCTTCAATACGGTTGTCATCTGATGGGTGAGTACTTAAAAATTCAGGTGGTTTTTTTGTATCTTGTTTTTTCATTTTTTCCCATAAAGTCACTGCAGCGAAAGGGTTAAAGCCTGATCTTGCAGCAAGCTCAAGACCAATAGCGTCAGCTTCTCTCTCTTGCATACGGCTATTAGGAAGTGCAAAAAAAAGAGTAGCACCTAATGAAGCTGCTTGCACAGCAGCATTAGACTTATTTCGACTACTTTTATTAGATATATAAGCGGCAAACCCAATTAAACCTAACTGTTGAATAGCTGCTGTCGACATTCTTTCTCGTCCATGTTCAAGAAGTGCATGGGAAATTTCGTGGCCTATAACCGCTGCTAATTCATCATCTGTTAGGTTAAGTTTTTGAATTAGACCTGAATAAACCATAATTTTCCCATAAGGCATGCAGTAAGCATTGACATCTTCACTCTCTTCTACATTTATTTCCCAGGACCATTGACTTGCCTCAGTTTTAAAATAAGGCACTTTAGCAATAAGCTGATTACTAATTTTTTTTACGCGACTTACTTGAGAAGCGTTAATATTAAGTTTATTTTGTTTATTTGCTTCTTTGAGTACAGTTCGATAACTGTCCCGCGCCATATTTGCCACCATATATTCCGGCATTAGGAGAAGTTGTTTTCTACTGATATTCGATTCATTTTTTAAAATAGTACTAGCACAGCCACCGGTAAGAAATATTAGTAAAAATAGAATCCAATATTTCATTTTTAAAATAATATTTGGCTCCCTAGCTCAACTACACGGTTGGGAGGTAATTTAAATTGATTAGTAATCGTTTCTGCGCTTCTGAATAAACTGATAAATAACTTTTTTCTCCAGTAACTCATATTATCTTTTGGTATGGCTAATAAAATTTCCTTACCAATAAAATAAGAGCTATTCATTGGATCAATTTTGATGTCATTTTTTATGTTTAGGGCAAGATCCTTAGGAAGGTTAGGTTGATCTTTAAATCCATACTTCACAATCACTTTATAAAAATCATGGGGAAGTTTTTCAATAGCAACACGATCTTTTGAAAGGGAATGGGGATAATCCATAAACATCACAGTTAAGATAATAACTTTTTCATGAATCACCTTATTATGTTTAAGATTATGAAGCAGGGCGTGTGGCACACCATCTGGATTAGGCGTTAAAAATATTGCTGTACCTTCCACCCGAGGGGGAGGGTTAGTTCCCATAGTGGTAATGAATGAATTAATTTCAATAGCCTCACTTTTAAGTATTTTGTAAAGAAGTGCACGTCCCTTTTTCCAGGTGGTCATTAAAATAAAAATAACAGAGCCAATCAAAATTGGGAACCAGCCACCATCAGGTATTTTTAAAATATTTGCACTAAAGAATGCAAGATCGATCATTAAAAAGATTGCCATGAAAATAACTGTCTTTATGGAATTCCATTTCCATACTTCATAAAACACAAAGCTTGCGAGAAGTGTCGAGATCACCATATCACCTGTGACTGCAATACCATAAGCTCCTGCAAGATTACCTGAGCTTTTGAAGGTCACTACTAAAGCCATAACTGCAATCATTAAGAGCCAATTAATTCTTGGAAGATAAATTTGTCCCTCTTGGTTTTCGGAAGTGTGCTCGACAAGCATTCTTGGTAAGAAACCTAATTGAAGAGCTTGTCTTGAGACTGAAAAAGCGCCTGTGATCACAGCTTGTGAGGCAATAATTGCAGCGAGTGTCGCTAAAATAATAAGAGGTATGACAAGAAATTCAGGCGCCATGAGATAAAAGGGATTTTTAATGTTTTCAGGATTACTTAGAGTCAGCGCACCTTGCCCAAAGTAATTTAATGTAAGCGCTGGAAGTACAAAAATAAACCATGCCAGTCTAATTGGCTTCCGTCCAAAATGCCCCATATCTGCATAGAGTGCCTCAGCGCCGGTGACTGATAAAACAACCGCGCCTAATGCTACGAATGCCACCATTGGAGATAGCTGGAAGAAATGAAATGCATACAATGGATTAATGGCTGCGAGCACATGTGGCTCCAGTGCAATATTAATAATTCCCAATAGTGCGAGCGTTAAGAACCAAAAAAACATAATAGGGCCAAAGAAAGTGCCCACAACATTCGTCCCCTTACTTTGTGCGTAAAATAAAATAAATAACACGACAAGAGTTATAGGAATAATAAGATGACTTAAAGAGGGTGCTACAACTTCAAGACCTTCGATCGCAGATAAAACAGAAATTGCAGGGGTAATCATTCCGTCTGCATAAAACATACATGCCCCGAGAATACCTAAAACCATAATCAAATTTCTTTTATTGCCACTAGACGCATTTTTATTAGCAAGAGAGAGGAGCGCCATGATGCCTCCTTCACCCCTATTGTCAGCTCGCATAATAAAGGCAACATATTTAGCTGACACAATCATAATGAGTGACCAAAAAATAAGAGACAGAATGCCGAGGACGTTAAACTGGGTAAGCGCAACAGGATATTTGCTGAGAGAAAAAACTTCTTTCATAGTGTATAGCGGGCTTGTACCAATATCACCAAATACAACACCTAATGCTGAAAGTGAAAGTGTAGCTAGAGAAACTTTGTGATTTTTTTTATCTTCCATATATGCGTGAGTTTTTTTATTCAACCTAAAATCATTTATTTTTTAAGGTTTGAAATATTTGCGTCAGCTTGCCCATAGTTCAGTTGAATATGAATTTTATCATCAAGTTTTAACTGGTTTATATTGTTTACAATCCCACCATCAATATTTGTAATGATGGAATAACCTCTTGATAAGACAGCTTGCGGACTTAAATGGTCTAGATTTAATTTCAATTTATCGATATGTAAACGATATTGGATTAACGCACCCCTCAAACTTCGATTAATTCTCTGTATATATTGATGAATCTGTTCTTTTTGTCTTTGAATTTGTTGGCGAGGTGATATAAGACGTTTTTCTAAATAATCAATTTTCTGAATCAATTCACGAATAAGACCTGTCATAACTCTATTTAACTGGTTTTTGTAAATTTGAATTGTTTTGATGATTTCGACAGTAAAACTTGTGACGAGTTCTGCAGCGCCTGTGGGTGTAGGTGCTCTTAAGTCAGAAACAAAATCAGCTATAGTCGTATCAGTCTCATGCCCAATGCCTGTGATGGTAGGTATTCTCGATGAAAAAATCGCTCGCGCTACTATTTCTTCATTGAAAGCCCAAAGATCTTCAATCGAGCCCCCACCTCGCGCTAGAATAAGAACATCACATTCCATTCTTGTATTTGCAGTGTCAACAGCTTTGATAATTGCAAGAGGTGCCTCCTTACCCTGCACCAGACTAGGATAAATTATGACCCTAATATGCGGGCTTCGTCTTTTCAGTGTGATTAAAATATCCTCAATGGCAGCACCACTGATTGAAGTGATAATACCGATAGTTTTTGGAAATTGAGGGATAGGTTTTTTGCAAGAAGCTTCAAAAAGACCCTCTTTAAAGAGCTTTTCTTTTAATTGATTAAAGGCTTCTGATAAAAGTCCAGCACCTGCATGTCTAATTAATTCAATATTAAGCTGATATTCCCCCCTTGACTCATATAAACTGATAAAACATTTTGCTTCAATTTTTTCGCCATTTTTTGGAACCCAGTCAGCCGCCATATTTTTATTTTTAAACATGGTGCAACGAACCTGTGCCTCATCATCTTTAAGAGAAAAGTACCAATGTCCAGAAGATGCACTTATGAAATTAGAGATTTCGCCTGAAATCCAAAATGAGGGAAAACTTTGCTCAAGAAGCTCTCTTACGAGACGGTTAATTTCTTTAACAGAAAAAACTTTAGCTTCGTTCGATTTCGAACTATTTATTGTTGTTGAATTAATCAAACTAGAGGGATATCCGTTACAATTATCTTCATTATAGAGTTAATAAATAATTAAAGAGCTTTAATTGAAGAAATTTTTTTTATCACATAAACAAGCCTATTTTTTTGCTTTTTTTGCTGCATATTTTCTCGTTATATCAGCGGTGATCATTCAAAAAAAATTCAACCTTGAACCCTGCCCATTATGCATTACACAAAGGATTATTTTTATGGTGTTAGGATTATTTTTCTTCATCAATGCATTAATTAAGCCTACGCCTTTAATCAAAAAGCTATCTTTATTCATCTTATCTGTAACCTCAATCATAGGTATGATATTTTCGTTTAGACACATTCTTATTCAATCGAAAGCCATTAATGTTCCTAATGAATGTGGTATTGATTTAAATTATATGTTTGAAAATTTTCCATTTTCAAAGGCTTTGAATTTACTTTTTAAGGGTACAGGCGATTGTTCGCATATTGATTGGTATTTTTTAGGCTTCACTCTTCCTGAGTTAGCTCTCATTGGATTTATATTCTTTTTTATTTTTAGCATTCTTTTATTTTGGATGAATTTAAAGTAATGCAATTAGAAAATTTTATCGGCAATACTCCGCTCGTCGCTTTAAAGCGTATGCATGAAAATACCAGTAGTGCTATTTATTTGAAGTTGGAAGGAAATAATCCTGCAGGTTCAGTCAAAGACAGGGCTGCATTCTCCATGATTCATAACGCAGAATTAAGAGGAAATATTGAACCTGGTGACACACTTATTGAAGCTACCTCAGGCAATACAGGAATAGCGCTTGCCATGGTGGCTGCAATGAAGGGTTACAAAATGATTTTGGTAATGCCAGAAAATCAAACGATTGAAAGACGTCAGACCATGAAAGCTTTTGGTGCAGAACTTATTCTAACCTCTCAAAAAGGTAGTATGGAGCTGGCAAGAGACACTGCCTTAAATATGCAAAAAGAAGGTAAAGGTTTTGTGTTAGATCAATTTAGTAATCCTGATAACCCTAAGGCACATTACGAAGGAACAGGCCCTGAAATCTGGAAAGATACAAAAGGCTGCGTCACTCACTTTATTTCTAGTATGGGCACTACAGGTACAATTGTCGGTACCTCACAATTCTTAAAAGAAAAAAATAAAGATATTCAAATTATTGGTGTTCAGCCAGAAGAGGGTTCGCAAATTCCGGGAATACGTAAATGGCCAGAAGCATATTTGCCTAAAATTTATAATGCAAAAAATATCGATCGCATTGAATATGTGTCACAAAAAAATGCTGAAGAAACTGCGCGAAAACTTGCAAAGGAAGAAGGTATTTTTTCTGGCGTATCAACAGGCGGCGGGCTTTTTATCGCGCTTCAAATTGCAAGAGCAAATAAAGATGCCCTGATCGTATCTATTGCTTGTGATCGAGGAGATCGTTATTTGTCTTCTCATTTATTTGTGAGCTAATACTTTGGTTCCAATTCTAGTTTTTGATATTGAAACTATTCCTGATATTCAAGGTATTAAGTCTCTATATTCATTAGATAAAAAATTATCTGATGATGATGTCGTGAATATAGCTAATTATAAAAGAAGACAAAAAAATGGCTCTGATTTTCTGCAGCATCATCTCCAAAAAATTATAGCGATCTCATGCGTTCTTAGAGAAAGAGATCAGTTAAAAATTTGGACACTTGGTGATATTGACGATCCTGAAGAAGAAGTTATTCAACGTTTTTTTGATGGAATCGATAAATATACGCCCGCACTTGTATCTTGGAACGGCTCAGGATTTGATTTACCAGTATTGAATTACAGAGCCTTAATGCATGGTATCAATGCTTCCAAGTATTTAGATATGGGTGAAATTGATAAAGACTTTAAATGGAATAATTATTTAAGCCGATATCACACACGTCATACGGATTTAATGGAATTTTTAGCTATGTTTCAAGGTAAAAATAATGCACCTTTAGATGACATTGCAAAGCTTTGTGGATTTCCGGGTAAGCTTGGAATGGATGGCGGGAAAGTTTGGGATACTTATAGAGAATATGGTATTCAGTTAATCAGAGATTACTGCGAAACTGATGTCGCAAATACTTATCTTGTGTATCTCAAATTTCAACTGATCAAAGGCCATCTTAATCAACATGAATATGAAAATGAAATTGATTTATTTAGAAATACGATTCAAGAATATCAAAAAGATTATTGGGATAAATTTTTATCTGCTTGGAAAGTTTAAGTCTTCCTAAATGCAAGAGGATACTAAACTTAAAAAAAAATTATTACTCGCTACAATAGAAAATATTGATCAAGAGGGGAGAGGTGTTACTCATATTGATGGTAAAGCTGTTTTTATTGAAGGGGCACTTCAAGGAGAGCTTGTTGAATATGAGTCTTATGTTAAAAAGCCAAGTTACGAAATTGCATTTACGGAAAGAGTCATTCGACAATCTAATTTAAGAGTAAAGCCTAAATGCAAGCATTTCAATCGCTGCGGCGGTTGTTCTATGCAGCATTTTGAATTTCAAGGGCAAATTGCAGCAAAGCAAAGAGTATTTGAAAATACATTATCAAGAATTGGTAAAGTTAAGCCCGAAACTATGCTAACACCGCTTGCAGGACCTTCCTGGCATTATCGATATAAAGGCCGCTTAAGAGTCAAATTTGTTGTTAAGAAAAATAAGGCACTTGTGGGGTTTAATGAAAAAAGAACACACTTCATTGCAGATATTTCCAGTTGCGAAGTATTGCCTCAAAATCTCTCTGATCTTATGCCTTTTCTTCAGGAATTAATCACACAACTTTCAATCAAAGATAAGATTCCTCAAATTGAATTTGCAGCGGATCAGAATTATTTAGTATTGGTATTGAGAATTTTAGAGCCATTAAATACGAATGATGAATGGCTATTAAATACATTCTCATCTCAACACTTTGTTCAATTTTGGACGCAATCTAAAGGGCCTGATACAGTAAAACCTTTATCAAGGAAAGATGATGTTAAGCTTTCTTATGTGTTAAAAGAATTTGGTTTAGAGTTTAGTTTTATGCCTTATGACTTTACGCAAATCAATCCCTTTATTAATCAGGTATTAGTCCGAAGGGCGATGAATTTATTAAAGCCTTCAAAAGATGAATATATCTTTGATTTTTTCTGTGGCCTAGGAAATTTCACATTACCGATTGCAATAAGTGGTGCAAAAGTTATTGGTATTGAAGGTTCGGACTTACTCATTAAAAGAGCAAAGGAATGCCGAGATAAAAATCATTTAAACGATTTTGTAGAATACTATTGTATGAATTTATTTGAAATCACTAAAGAGGCATTATTAAAACTAGGCCATGCAAATAAATGGTTAATTGATCCACCGAGAGATGGTGCATTCCAATTAGTTCAACTCATTGATGATGAAATTAATCCCTCAGTAATTGTTTATGTATCTTGCAACCCATCAACCTTGGCAAGAGATGCTCAAGTATTAGTCAATGAGAAGGGTTACAAATTAGATAAAGCTGGTATTGTGAATATGTTTCCTCATACTTCACACCTAGAATCTGTTGCATTATTTGTGAAGAAATAATTTAAAATTTTTTAAGTATGCATATTAAAGTTTCAATCAGAGAACAGAAGCTTCATTTATATCTTGATGACAATGTATGGTTGAGATCTTATGCGATTTCAACTGCGAGGAAAGGTATGGGTCAAAATAAAGGGAGTTTTTGCACACCCCTGGGCCAACATATTGTGCGTGCAAAAATTGGCAAGGGGGCGCCGTTGAATGCGCAGTTTTCAAGCAGAAGACTTACAGGGAAAATATGGAGCCCAGCGATGTCAGAATCTAATTCACAAGAGGATTGGATATTGACTCGTATACTATGGCTTTCAGGTCTTGAGGTTGGATTTAATCGTCTGGGTAATCAAGATACGATGCAGCGTTTTATTTATATTCATGGGACCAATGATCTAGCTCATCTTGGTGAGCCGACATCACAAGGATGTATTCGCATGGATAATCATGACATCATTGAATTGTTTGATCAGATCCATGTGGGTGATCATGTTTTGATAAGTGAAATATAATATGTATAAAATCCAATACCGATATTACGATCTAGTTATGGCGGCATTCGTTACCGTTTTGATCGCATCAAACTTAATAGGCCCTGCAAAAATTTCTCAAATTGAGGTTCCACTTTTTGGCATTCTTACTTTTGGTGCAGGAGTTTTGTTTTTTCCTATCTCTTTTATTTTTGGCGACATCTTAACTGAAGTTTATGGGTATGCCGCCTCAAGAAGAGTGATATGGACAGGTTTTCTAGCGCTTGCTTTTGTATCTTTTATGGCTTGGATGATTGTAGCTCTGCCTCCTGCCCCCTATTGGCAAAATCAAGACGCTTACGAAATTGCTTTTGGTTCAGCGTGGCGAGTCTCACTGGCAGGTGTGATTGCTTTTGCAGCAGGAGAATTTGCGAATTCCTTTGTATTAGCAAAAATGAAAATAATGACTAAAGGTAAATATTTATGGAGTCGGACTATTGGCTCCACTTTCGTAGGGGAGGCAATCGATTCTCTATTATTTTATCCTTTAGCTTTTTATAACAGTGGGGTAATTCCAAATGATAAATTGATACTTGTTATGGTGGCACAATTTTTTGCTAAAACATTAGTGGAGGTATTATTTACTCCATTAATTTATAAAATTATTACTTTTCTAAAAGAGAAAGAAAATATGGATTATTTTGACGCAAATACTAATTTCAATCCCTTTATTTTCAAATAACATGATCGGCTTTCAATCAAAATGACAATAGGCCCTTTAATGATTGATTTGGACGGGCTCACATTAACAAATGAAGATATTAAAAGAATTTCGCATCCTATGGTGGGCGGACTTATTTTATTTACGAGAAATTATAAAGATGCCACGCAATTAAATAATTTAACGGACGCTATCAGAAAAATAAGAGGCTATGATTTTTTAATTGCGGTAGATCATGAAGGCGGCCGTGTACAAAGATTTAAAGAAGGCTTTACGATAATTCCTGCGATGAGGAAGTTAGGTGAAATTTGGGATAAAGACCCTAAAAAAGCAAAGGACTTAGCTTTTATAATTGGTCAAATTATTGCTACAGAATTAAGAATTTTTGATATTGATTTTAGTTTTACACCCGTATTAGATATTGACTATAGTGAAAGTACCGTGATTCGAGATAGAGCTTTTCATAGTGATATTGAGGCTATTAAAGCTTTAGCCATGAATCTTTTAGAGGGATTAAAAAAAGGGGGTATGCATGGCGTTGGAAAACATTTTCCAGGACATGGGTATATTAGGACTGATTCACATTTAAGTGTTTCCGAAGACATCAGAACACTCGAAGACATTATATCTAAAGATATGGGTATTTTTATCTCATTGATCAAGTATGGATTAAATGCATTGATGCCTTCCCATGTCCTTCATTCTGCAATAGATCAGGACCCAGTAGGATTTTCAAGTTTTTGGCTTAAAGACCAATTAAGAGCAAAATTTCATTTTAAAGGCGCTATTTTTAGCGATGATATGAGCATGAAGGGTGCGATACTTGGTGGCAAAATGAAGGAAAGGATTTTAAAAGCCCTCCACGCTGGATGTGATATGGTTTTGTTATGTAATAGCCCTCAATTGGTTGATGAAGTATTGCTGCAAATAGATTGGATGATGTCATCTGAGAGTATTGTTAGGCTCCTTTCTATGAAAGGTTCCATAAAGCCCCAAGAAGCTTTAAAAATAACCCAAGAAAAAGGGTTTACAGAGATGAGAAATCTCATTAGGGCCATATAAAATAATTTAAACGAATCTTGAAACTATTTACTAATTTAGATAATCTATAACATGTATTAAAACTTTTTTAAGAGGAAAAAATATGCAAGAAAATATAAGAATCGAAAGCCAGTCGCAATCAGTATTAGCGACAAATAAAGTACTAAGAAATACTTATGCTTTACTCGGTTTATCGCTTATTCCAACAACGATTGGGGCCTACATAGGTATGAGCATGAACTTCTTGTTTGCTCAACAACACCCTATTATTTTTGCCCTTATGCTTTTGGCGGGTATTTTTGGTTTATTTTTTGCGATTCAAGCAAATCGCAATAATAGCTTAGGTGTTGTTTTGCTATTGGCGCTGACTCTATTTTTAGGTGTAATGTTAGGCCCAATTCTGCAAGTAGCCTTTAATTTAAGTAATGGTGCTCAAATTGTGGGGCTCGCAGCAGGAGGTACCGCCACTATATTTTTGACACTAGCAACAATTGCAACAACTACTAAGAGAGATTTTAGTTTTATGGGAAAATTTTTGATGATTGGTATTATCCTTCTCATAGTAGCTTCTCTAGCAAATTTATTTTTCCAAGTGCCTGCAATGGCTTTAGCATTATCTGGTGCTGCAGTTTTATTATTCTCTGGTTTTATTCTTTATGATGTTAGTCGCATTGTGAATGGCGGTGAAACAAACTACATCATGGCAACGTTAGCTCTCTATATGAATATTTATAATTTATTTGTAAATCTTCTGCACTTATTGATGGCTTTCATGGGTAATAGGGATTAACTATTTTTAGAAAGAAAAAGCCGTAGAATTCTACGGCTTTTTTCTTTTTGCGAGAAAGAAATCTTTTAGCACTTGTCCACATTCTCTCTCTAATAAGCCACCGTAAACTTCTGTATGGTGGTTAATTTCCTCAATCCTGATTAAATTTACGACACTTCCACATGCACCTGTCTTTGGGTCAGAAGCACCATAGAAAATTTTGCTAATACGTGCATGCTGAATTGCACCAACACACATAGCACAAGGCTCAAGTGTTACATATATCAAACAATCTTTTAACCTATAATTTCCAATAGCTTTAGCAGCTTCTCTTATCGCATTAATTTCTGCGTGCGAAGTAGGATCATGATCACTGATCGATCTATTCATACCTCTTCCAATGACTTCACCATCTTTCACAATTACAGCACCAACAGGCACCTCATTTTTTGATTCAGCTTTTTTTGCCAAGTCTAACGCAAGCTTCATAAACTTGAGATCTTCATCAATCATGAGGTTGCTTATATTCTTTTATGGCTCGAAATTGTCTTTTTAAATAAAGCATGGCTTTAATAGTAAATCGATTGATACCTTTAAATCTAGAAGGAAGTTCAGTTTGAATCATCAGAAAATTCTAATTAATTAATTTGAAGGAAGTGAAAACTATCATTATTATAGAGGCAACTTTATATATAAATATAGGTTTCCAAATGAAAAAACCTGCAATTACTGAACAACCTATCCATTCGATTCTAGGAGATAGATGGAGCTCCAGAGCCTATGATCCGGCTCAATTTGTCTCTCAAGAATCACTTTTGTCGTTGATGGAAGCAGCTCGATGGAGCCCATCATGTAATGGGGAGCAGCCATGGCAATTTATTATATTTAATAAAAAAGATGCAATTCCTTGGACACAGGCACTTAATTGCCTATCTATTGGGAATCAAAATTGGGCTATGGATGCATCTATTTTAATTTTGTCTTCCGCTCATCAAAACTTCTCAAATAACGAAAAATCCAACCGATGGGGTCAATTCGACACAGGAGCCGCTTGTGAAAATATTTGTCTTCAAGCCACAAGTATAGGATTAGTGGCTCATCAAATGGGGGGATTTGATGTTGAAAAAGCTAGACAATTATTTCAAATTCCACGCCAATATGATTTAATGTCTTTTATCGCAATTGGTTACCCTCTTGCAATAGAGAAAGTTAGTGCTGAAGTATTAGTTAGAGAGAGAGAGCCTAGAAAGCGCAAACCTTTAAGAGAAATTTTTTATACTAATCATTGGGGCGAAAAGTCTCTATAATTTTTTCAATCGATTATTATTAGGATGGCAAATGGCAACAGTTAAGCTTACAACAAAGAACTTTAAAAAGACAATCGAAGCAAATGATTTTGTGATTGTTGATTTTTGGGCCCCTTGGTGTGCTCCCTGTGTTGAGTTTACACCTGTATTTGAATCAGCTTCTGACAAAAATAAGGATATTATATTTGGAATGGTCGATATTGAAGCAGATCCAGAAATCAGTAAATATTTCCAAGTTGATAAAATACCAGGCCTGCTTATTATTAGAGAACAGGCTGGTATTCATACTCAAATTGGGCAAATCGGTGCATTAGCGCTTGATGAAATTATTAATTGGGCGAGAGAACATGATATGTCAAGCGTCAGAGATTATTACGAAAGAGAAGCAAAAGGAGAATTTAAAGCTGTCCAAGGAAAGTAGTTGGATCAATAGATTGCCCCTGTTTCCTAATTTCAAAGTGTAGTTTTACTTTATCTGTTCCTGAATTTCCCATTGTTGCAATCTTTTGTCCCATTGTGACAACTTGACCTTCTTTTACCAGGAGATCTTTGTTGTGCGCATATACAGATAAATAAGAGTTGTTGTGTTTAATGATCACAAGTTTACCGTATCCTTTAAGATCTTCACCACTATAAATTACTTTTCCTGATCCAGCTGCTTTAATCTCTTGACCGAGGGTTCCAATAATATCGATTCCTTTTTGACCTTGTGATTCACTAAACAGATTTTCTAATTTACCTCTAGAAGGCCATTGCCAATCTACTTTATCCTCTAAAATAATTGTTGCAGTCTCTTTAGATGCTGCTGATTTCAGATTATTACTTCCCTGAGCTGGCGGTGTCTTTCGGTTATAAGCCTCATCAGTATATTTTTCTCTATAAACTTTAGGGTGATCTAAATGAATCACATCATCTAAAACTGGTTTTATTTGAGGTTGGGTTGTGGTTTCCGAATTTAAAATTGCTTCTTCATTATTTTTTAATGGCGAAGTAACGACATCATCATTTTTTTTAATATTACTTGTATCTGTAACAGGATTATTTGTTTTAACTTGCTCAAATTTTATTTTATCACCCACTTTAATTGCATAAGGCTCTTTCATATTGTTTGCTTGAGCAACTTCTTTGTAATAAAAACCACAATCAAGACTTAAGCTATAAAGTGAGTCACCTGGTTTTACAATATAAATATCAGGGCATGGTTGGCTGGAATCTCTTTTTGCTCTCGCAACTTGTTTATTTTTTTGTGATAGAGTAGATTTTTCTGTAGGAATTTTTTTCTCAATGACTGGCGCTGGCGTATTAGACGCGCAGCCTGTGATAAGTGAAAATAGCACAAAATAAATAATAAAAAAATTTAGTTTCATTTAAAATTACGCATCCATACTTTTAGATCATTAATTTGATTATGGCTTGTCAGATCTGCATGAATCGGTGAAATAGAAACAAAACCATTATCAACTGAGTAGAAATCAGTACCTTCTCCACCGTCATTAGGAAGTCCTGCAGCACCAACCCAATATAAGATATTACCTTCCGCATCTTTTGACCTATTTACCGATTCCGCCTTATGCCTTTTTCCAAGTCTTGTAACGTTTATACCTTGAATTTTTTCTAAAGGAATATCAGGCACATTAATATTTAACAGTATGGCATCTTTGGGTTTGTTATTTTGGTAATGCAGGATAAGATCAACGGTAATAGATGCAGCCGTCTCAAAATATTTAGCTTCGTGTTGTGACATTGAGATAGCAAAAGAGGGAATATCTAATAAATAACCCTCCATAGCCGCTGCGACTGTTCCAGAATATATTGTGTCATCACCCATGTTAGCTCCATTATTAATGCCTGAGATTACCATATCTGGAATCTTATCCAGTAATCCCGTTAAAGCTAAATGAACACAATCTGTCGGCGTACCATTAACATGATAATAATCTTTTTCAACTTCTGTGACTTTGAGGGGGCGATCAAGAGAAAGAGAGTTACTTGCACCGCTTCTATTTTGATCAGGTGCGACAATTGTGACGTGTGCTATTTTTTTTAAAAAGCTTGCAAGTATTTTAATGCCTGGTGCATCGAAGCCATCATCGTTAGATAAAAGAATATTCATGTTACGAACGACTAACTTTTACATAAAATGTTGCGCATAGAAAAAATGTGATACTTAAAAAAATTTCAAGAAGTGCTATTTTAGATGATAGACCTTGATCAGAATATGACCTGACAGCACCTTCAATAAAATATATAAGTATGAGCATACTCGTCCATTTGTAGGTATAAATTTTTCCTTTAAGAATACCCATCAGTGAAATGAGTAGAGGGATGATTTTAAGTACTAACCATGAGCTCTGATTTTTAAATGGGGCTAAAAATAATTCCCAAGAACATAAAAGAAAAATAAGACATATCAGGCAAATGGAAGCTCCTAATTGAAGATAGTTTTTCATGCTGAAAGTTTAAGTGCTGTTTCTGCCAGTCGTTTACCCATAGCAAGACATATTTTTTTCTCATCTTCAGATATAGGGGCTTTATTAGATTCACCCGCCACATGAGATGGTCCGTAGGGGGTGCCTCCTGTTTTGGTACTACTTAATTCTGGAACTGAGTAAGGTACACCTATAATAACCATACCTAAATGAAGCAATGGAAGTTGCATACTAAGAATTGTCGATTCATTACCACCATGTTGAGAGCCAGAAGATGTGAATACACAAGCAGGTTTTCCAATAAGACTTCCACTTAGCCATAAGGGTATTGTGCTATCGATAAAATATTTGAGGGGCGCTGCCATATTGCCAAATCTCGTGGGGCTTCCTATTGCAAGACCAATACATTCTTCAAGATCCTTGTGCTCAGCATAGGGCGGGCCTTCACTAGGAATATTATCTTCTAAAACTTGAACAGTAGATGTAACTCTAGGTACAGTTCGAATTCTGGCTTTTACACCGGGAATAGAATCAATACCTCTCGCGATAAATGTGGCCATTTCTCCGACTGCACCTCTATGAGAGTAGTAAAGTACTAAAACTTCTTTCATTAGATTTTTTTTGCTAACTGAATTGCATCACCGATATAAGTTGCCGGTGTTAATTGAAGTAATCTATCTTTGGCTTCTTTAGGAATTTCAAGTTGCTGAATGAAAGCATGAATTACTTCTTTGGATATATGATCTTTACCTCGCGTTAATTCTTTAAGTTTTTCATAAGGATTTTCAATGCTATATTTTCTCATAATAGTTTGAATAGGCTCAGCTAAAACTTCCCAAGCATGATCCAAATCATCAGATAATTTTTTTGTATTGATTTCTAATTTATTAAGTCCTTTAAGACAAGAGTCGATAGCAAGGACAGTATATCCAAAACCTAGGCCAATATTTCGAATTACGGTCGAGTCAGTTAAGTCTCTCTGCCATCTCGAAATAGGAAGTTTTTCGGAGAAGTGACATAATATAGCATTTGCTATACCAAGGTTTCCTTCTGAGTTTTCAAAATCGATAGGGTTAACTTTATGCGGCATGGTAGATGAACCCACCTCATTTTCTTTTAGCTGCTGTTTGAAATACCCTAGCGATATATAACCCCAAATATCTCGATTAAGATCAATTAGAATCGTATTCATTCTTATCATATTTTGAAATAGTTCCGCCATATAATCATGGGGTTCTATCTGCGTTGTGTAAGGATTAAAAGTTAGACCAAATGATTCTACAAATATTTTTGAAAATACTTGCCAATTAAATTCAGGATAAGAGATCTTATGCGCATTAAAGTTGCCAATAGCACCATTAATTTTTCCTAGAATTTTCTGTGCTTTTAATTGGTCTAGTTGTCTTTGTAATCTATATACTACGTTAGCTATTTCTTTACCCATCGTAGTAGGACTTGCAGCTTGACCATGAGTTCTGGCTAACATAGCATGACTGCTTAAGGCATGCGCTAAACCTTTTAATTCTTTAATGAGGGCTTCAAAATTAGGTTCTAAAATAGTTTCTTTCGCATGTTTAATCATAAGTGCATGTGATAAATTATTAATATCTTCAGAGGTACATGCAAAATGAATAAATTCTGAAATGCTTTTTATCTCTTGATTACCTATAAATTTATTTTTTAACCAATATTCAACTGCTTTCACATCATGATTTATCGTCTCTTCAATTTTTTTAATTTCTTCAGCATCAGCTTCGCTAAAAGATTGAAGAGTTTTTTGAAGGGATTTTTGCGTTGACGTACTAAGTGGCATGGCTTCTTTTATTATTTTTTCTTCAGATAATGAAATGAGCCATTTAATTTCAACTTCAACACGGAATTTAATGAGGGCAAATTCGCTAAAGTACTGGCGCAAATTATCGACTTTTTTAGCGTATCTTCCATCAAGCGGAGACAGGGCATTTAGCGTTGATAATTGCATGAAGAAATCCTGTGAAGTATATGTTGTTATTTTAACTCGTTTTTGCTTCAATTTCATAGGAACCGTGGCCTTTAAGGCCTAATTGCTGGCTCAGGTATGGCATGATTTCTTGTAATTGATTTTTCAGTTTCCAAGGGGGATTGACGATAAAAAGATAGCTACCAAACATACCGATATCATTTTTGGGTTTAGAAATCGATAGACTTACGTAAAGCCATTCCTTAGTATTCAATTTTTGAAGTTGTTTGAGCATAATTAAAGGTTCAGTTCGTTCAATCAAAGGACACCAGACCATATAAATACCTGTTTTAAAACGTTTCAAACTCTCTTTTAATGATTCAATCACTTTAAGATAATCATTTTTAATTTCATAAGAGGGATCGATTAAGATAATCGCTCTTTTCGGGGGTGGGGGAATAAGAGCTCTTAATCCATGAAAGCCATCTTCACCATAAATTTTAATATTTTGTTTTTTTCCTAGGGTTTGAAAGAGCGCACTTAAATCGGTAGGGTGTAATTCAAAGAGCCTAATTCTATCTTCATGAGATAGCATTTGGCTTGCGATCCACGGTGAGCCAGGATATTGTTTTAATGTATTACCCTCATTAAGATGGCGAATAATTTCAATATATTCTTTTAAACCTATTGGATTTTTTTCATCATGAAAAATCTTACTAATGCCACCTAGATGCTCAGATGTTTTGATAGAAAACTTACTTTCAAGTGAATATTTTCCTGCCCCTGCATGTGAATCAATAAACCAATAAGGTTTATTTTTTTGTTTGAGGTAATCTAAAATCAGGGTAAGCACAATATGTTTTAGCACATCTGCATGATTACCTGCATGAAAGCCGTGACGATAACTAAGCATGGATAGAGGCCATGATGAACATGAGCTATTATAGAGTTTATAAATAAAATACGTGAATTCTCAAGATATAAATTAATGACACAATATAGAGAAGATTGTAGAGAATGTCCTCGACTTGCTTCATATTTAGATCAAGTTAAATTAGAGCAACCCAGTTATTTCTGTAAACCTGTGCCACCTTTTGGCGAAAAATTAATTCGTCTATTGATTGTAGGCCTAGCGCCCGGTATGCATGGTGCGAATAGAACAGGCAGGCCTTTTACTGGAGATTATGCCGGGATTCTTTTATATAAAGCTTTATTTAATTTTGGATTCGCAAATCAGCAAGAGTCAATTGCAGCAGATGATTCGTTAAGACTAATCCATTGCAGGATTACAAATGCAGTGAAATGTTTGCCTCCACAGAATAAACCTGCGCCTAAAGAAATAAAACAATGTAACCATTATTTAAAATCTGAATTAGATTCACTTCAACCTCACACATTGATATTAGCTCTAGGAAGTATCGCACACCAATCTATTTTGTTAGCTTTTTACCTAAAAAAATCTGATTATGTATTTTCACATGGAGCTCGTTATGATTTACCTAATCAATTAGTTTTGTATGATAGTTATCATTGCAGTCGCTACAATACACAAACAAAAAGACTCACCGAAGAAATGTTTTTTAGTGTTTTTCAATCAATCAAAAAAGAAATGGGGAATTAAATATGCCTTATATAAATATTAAATTAGCTGGAACATTAAACTACGATCAAAAAGAAAAGATTGCAAAAGAGATCACAATACTTATGGAAAAAGTAGCACACAAACCTCCTTCTTATACTTATATAGTTTTTGAAGAGGTTAAAGGTGAAGATTGGTCTATAGGAGGAAATTTATTAGGCTAATTTTATGGATATTAAACCCTTTTTAAAAACATTACCTAATTTACCTGGTGTATACCGGATGATTAACGAGGCTGGGGAGGTAATTTATGTCGGGAAAGCCAAAGATCTAAAAAAAAGGGTTTCGTCTTACTTTATTAAAAATATCGTGAGCCCGAGAACAAAAATGATGGTGAGTCACATCTCCCAGATTGAAATTACAGTCACACATTCCGAAGCCGAGGCTCTGATCTTAGAGAATAATATGATTAAGAGTCTCATGCCCCGCTATAACGTTATTTTTAGAGATGATAAATCTTATCCATATATTGTATTAACTGGTGAAAAATATTCGCGTTTAGCTTTTCATCGAGGGGCTCAGAAAAAAGAAAATCAATATTTTGGACCTTTTCCAAATACAAATGCAGTGAGAGAAAGTATTCAGCTTTTACAAAAAGTATTTAAATTAAGGACATGCGAAAACTCAGTTTTCAAAAATAGATCAAGGCCGTGCCTGCAATATCAGATTCATAGGTGCACTGCACCATGTGTTAATCTAATTGGAGAGGAAGAGTATAAGAATGACATCAAACATGCATCACTTTTTCTAGAAGGTAAAGATAGTTTAGTCATCAATCAGCTTACAAATCAAATGAATGAGGCTGCCTCGTTAAATGCCTATGAACAAGCAGCCTTATATCGCGATCGTATTCAAAGTTTAAGGCAAGTGCGGACAAAACAATTTGTTAGCGATTTTAGCGCTAGCGATGCTGATATTATTGCTTGTGTTGAAGAGGCTGGGGAATATTGCCTGAATTTAGTTATGATCCGATCAGGCAGACATTTAGGTGATAAAAGTTTCTTTCCTAAAAATGCTACAGACTTAAAAAGCGAAGAAGTGATTGAAACGTTTATTACGCAGTTCTATACAAATCAGACGATACCAAAACTAATTTTGACACAAAAGCATGTCAATCAGTTTCTTCTGTCTAGTTTTTTCAAATTAAATTATGACATCGAAGTAAAAGTAATTAATAAAGCTATTGGCGATAAACGTATTTGGCTCTTGATGGCACGAAAGAATGCGCAAATTGCATTAAAACAAAAATTGATGCAATCAGAAAACCAAGAAAAAAGAGTAGAAGCATTAAAAGCAATTTTTAATTTATCAGAATCATTTTCGAGAATTGAATGTTTTGATATTAGTCATACTATGGGTGAAGGGACAGTGGCTTCTTGCGTTGTATTTGATAAAGGTAATCTTCAAAATAAAGAGTATAGACGCTTTAATATTAAAGACATTACACCTGGAGATGATTATGCAGCAATGCGAGAAGTGCTTACACGTCGCTATAAAAAAATTGCAATAGGGGAGGGAGTAAAACCTGATCTTATTTTTATAGATGGGGGTAAGGGGCAGCTTAATATTGCCATTGGTGTTATTCAAGAGTTAGGTTTGAGTGATATTCTTCTTGTAGGAATTGCAAAAGGTGAGGGGAGAAAACCTGGGTTAGAAAAGCTTTTTCTTGCAGGTAAAAATGAACCTATTATTGTAAAAAAGGATAATATTGGGTTTCATTTAATACAACAAATAAGAGATGAAGCCCATCGTTTTGCTATTTCAGGCCATAGAGCTAAACGTGCTAAACAAAGAATGACTTCATCTTTGGAAGATATTGAGGGTATTGGGGCACAAAAAAGAAAAAATCTACTCGTTTATTTTGGAGGTATAGAGCGGATTAAAAATGCTAGTATTGAAGAAATCATTATGGTAAGTGGTATTGATAAAAAATTAGCTGAAAAAATCTTCGATTACTTCCATTAAAAATTAATACTTATGAAAATTAATGTTCCCAATGCGCTTACTCTTTTCAGGTTAGTTTTGATTCCTTGTTTTGTTTGTATCTATTACCTGCCCCATACTTTTCTTAATCAGTCTTTGATGAATTTCATAGGCGCTGGTATTTTCTTGTTTGCTGCAATTACAGATTGGCTTGATGGATTTTTTGCGAGATATTTAAATCAAGCCTCCAAATTTGGTGCATTTTTTGATCCAGTAGCAGATAAGTTGATGGTAGTAGCAGCTCTTTTAGTTTTATTGGAACTTGACCGAGTGAATGCAATTATTTCTTTGGTGATTATTGGTCGTGAGCTTTCCGTAAGTTCTTTACGAGAGTGGATGGCAACAATTGGTAAGCCAGGAAGTATAGCTGTTATGTTTATAGGTAAACTTAAGACTACAATACAAATGATTGCTATTTTAATGCTTCTTTATTACGAAAATCTATGGTTGATCAATGTAAAGTGGATAGGTCATATACTGATTAATATCGCCGCTTTACTCACTGTGATTTCGATGATTTATTATATTCGCATGGCATGGCCCATTTTAAGAAAGAGCATCAAAATAAGGTAAGCCGCAGGATTGAGGGAGACTTTAAATTGACACTAGCCCAAAAAACGCTAAAATACTCGCTTCTTAACGCGGGAATAGCTCAGTTGGT
>SXGS01233754.1_pt1 | contig 42532 bp, 42 predicted proteins | sample 3174681 | NCBI WGS metagenome assembly SXGS01 (sample SAMN11356861, study PRJNA531348) | freshwater metagenome | isolation source: freshwater sample F1-80 | place: China: Fuxian Lake, Yuxi | collected 2017-12-25 | reverse complement strand
TTTACTGATTCTATGAAGCAGAAAGTTTATGAAAAACAAAAAGGCATTTGTCCTGTATGCAAAAAAGAAAAGAAAAAAAAATATCAATGGGAGATAGAAGAAATGGAGGGCGACCATATTACCCCTTGGCACGATGGCGGTAAAACTGATGAAAAAAATTGTCAGATGCTATGCAAAGACCATAACCGAAGAAAATCAGGAAATTAAGTTCCTCTTTTGAGTTATTTTTGTTGCAATGAAAATTTTAATGGTTTGTCTTGGCAATATTTGCCGCAGCCCACTTGCCGAAGGTATTTTGAAAAAAAAAGCGATGGATGCCGGTCTTTCGTGGACAGTGGAAAGTGCCGGTACCAACGGATATCATACAGGCGAACCTCCGCATCCTTTGAGCCAAAAAGTGGCTTTGTTAAATAATATCGACATCAGTTTGCAGCGCTCACAAACTTTTAATGCCGATGATTTTGACAAGTTCGATAAAATTTATGCCATGGCAGAAGATGTGATTTTGAGTATGAAAATGATTTCGGGTAAAAAGTACAATGCTGCCAAAGTAGATTTGCTGTTGAACGAATTGTATCCCGGGAAAAATATTGATGTTTCAGATCCGTGGTATGGAGAAGAACCCGGTTATCACGAAGTTTTTGAAACAATTGAAGCAGCTTGCGAAAAAATTATTAACAACTATTCCGTTTCTCCAATTTGTAAATAATATTTATTTTTAGAGCAATGACAAAACCATCCCTGCCACAAGGAACAAGAGATTTTGATGCAACGATAGTTTATAAAAGAAATTTTATTTTAAATACAATTAAAAGTGTTTTTGAATTATACGGATTTCAACCTTTGGAAACTCCTGCTTTTGAAAACATCGAAACCTTGATGGGAAAATATGGTGATGAAGGCGACAAACTAATTTTTAAAATTCTCAATAACGGTTTAGATAATTCCGAAAAACACACTCAAATTAGAGAAGATTTTGAATTGATTCTGAAAGGGAAAAACACAAAAGGTTTGACAGAACGTGCTTTGCGCTACGACCTCACCATTCCTTTTGCGCGATATGTGGCAATGAACCATGGGCAATTGACTTTTCCTTTTAAGCGTTATCAAATTCAACCGGTTTGGCGCGCCGACCGTCCGCAAAAAGGCCGCTACCGCGAGTTTTATCAATGCGATGTGGATGTGGTTGGAAGCAATTCGCTTTTAAACGAAATTGAATTTTGTCATATTTATCAAGCAGTTTTTAGCAAACTATCCATTCCAAATTTTACGATTCAAATTAATCACCGAAAAATTTTAACTGCGTTGGCTGATTTATGTGGCGCATCGGATAAAATGAATTTGCTTACAACTTGTATTGACAAACTGGATAAAATTGGTTTACAAAAAGTAAAGGAAGAACTTTTGTCAAAAGGATTTAATGCAACGCAAATAAAATTGGTGGAAGATTATCTGTCCATTAATGGAACGAACGAAGAGAAAGTAAAAAGTTTGAGTAATTTATTTTCTACAAATGCAGATGCAAAAATTGCCATTGAAGAAATTAAAACCATCTTAAATAAAAAACCGGAAGCATTAAATCTGCAACTCGATTTTACATTGGCACGAGGGCTGAATTATTATACCGGAATTATTTTCGAAGCCAAAGGACCCGAAAATGTAAAGATGGGAAGTATCAGTGGTGGTGGGCGTTACGACGATCTTACAAAACTGTTTGGTGTTCCCAATATACCCGGTGTTGGAATTTCATTTGGCGTAGATCGCATTTATGATGTGATGGAAGAATTGAATCTTTTTCCCAAAACGGTTGGTAATGGAACAAGGGTTTTATTTTTCAATTTAGGAGAAGATGAAAGCGCAGCTTCCCTCCAATTAATGCAACAGTTGCGCAATCAAAATATTAATTGCGAATTATTTCATGAAAATTTAAAATTTGATAAACAATTCAAATACGCCGAGAAAAAACAAATTCCATTTATTGTAATTATTGGTGGGCAAGAATTACTTGATAAAACTTGTACGATAAAAAATTTGCAATCAGGAAAACAAGAAACAATTCTTCAAAAAAATCTTGTCGATTTTAGTTTTTAATTATTTGCTTCTGCGATTCAATTCTCGATTAAAGTATTTTTTTTCATTATTCATCCAAGCAATTCCCTCTTCTTCTTTTTTCCCAATTAAGAAATATTCCATTGCACGAATGTGAATCGCAACAACCTTGCCTGCATCATTTCTTTTAAAAACTGCCGAGCCATTGTATTCCACTAATAAAAAAGAATCAACACCAAGATTTTTCAACTCGGAAGTTCCAACAGTTGATTGAATAGAAAGAATAGAGTCGGTCATTGCAACTACTACATCTGGTACAGGACTTTCGGGTTGTTCAATTACATATTTACCAAGATAATGTTTTAAACTGTCTTGCGACAATACAGAAACAGAAAGAAAAAATGAAGCGATAAGAATTGATAAAAACTTCATAGTAAAATATTTTTAAATAGAAATTAAGGTTGCAATATAAATAAAAAGGATGCTTAAACAGATTGATAAATTACAGCGGCTCCTTGGCCAACTCCAACACACATGGTCGCTAATCCATATTTTAAATTTTCTCTTTTCATTTCATGCAACAATGTGGTAGAAATTCGTACGCCGCTACATCCAAGTGGGTGGCCCAATGCTATTGCTCCGCCATTTACATTTACTTTTTTTGAATCCAACCCCAATTCTTTTATGCAAGCAATGGATTGAGATGCAAATGCTTCGTTTAATTCAATTAAATCCAAATCGGCAATTTTTAACCCTGCTCTTTTTAATGCTTTTTGTACAGCCGGTACAGGTCCAATTCCCATTACTGACGGTTCTACTCCGGCAACTGCCATTGAAATAATTTTTGCTATTGGTTTTAAATTATATTTTTTAACAGCGTCTTCATTTGCCAATAAGATTGCCGCCGAACCATCGTTGATTCCCGAAGAATTTCCTGCTGTAACAGTTCCATCTTTTGCAAAAGCAGGTTGCAGTTTTGCCAATTTTTCGATTGATGTTTCTCTTGGATGTTCATCAGCTGTAACCAAACTAATCAATCCTTTCGATTCAATTTCTACAGCTGCAATTTCGTCTTCCCATTTATTTTTATTTTTTGCAGAAAAATATTTTTGTTGAGAGGCCAATGCAAATTCATCTTGTTCGCTTCTTGAAATTTTCCACTGCTTTGCAACATTCTCAGCAGTTTCGCCCATCGTAAACGGGTGATACATTTCTGCCATTTTTTTATTAATAAAACGCCAACCCATTGTAGTATCAAAAACAGATGTTTCTCGGCTAAATGCCGCTGTTGATTTTGGCATTACGAATGGCGCTCTTGACATACTCTCCACTCCACTTGCAATAATCAATTCTGCATCGCCACACATTATTTGTCGCGACGCATCCATTACGGCTTGAAGGCCCGAAGCACACAATCGATTAACTGTATTTCCTGCAACCGAAACAGGTAACCCCGCCAACAATGCTGCCATTCTCGCCACATTTCTATTATCCTCTCCTGCTTGATTTGCAGCACCTGCAATCACTTCTTCAATAGCGTTTAAATCTATTGTTGAATTTCTTGCAAGTAATGCTTTTATTGCGATTGCCAATAGATCATCTGGACGAACAGCACTTAATGCGCCTCCGTATTTTCCAATTGGAGTTCGAACTGAATCAACAACATAAACTGTATTCATAAACGTATTGTATGTAGCTTCAAAAATAATCAAGAGTTTTCAATCGGCATTCAAATGTACCTTTGCAGCATGTTGAATACAGAATTGAAAAATATACGAACGCTATCACTTTCAGAAATTGAATTATACTTCGAAACATTAAACGAAAAAAAATTCAGGGCAAAACAAGTGTACGAATGGATTTGGCTAAAACCTGTTCAGGATATTGATGCCATGACGAATCTGAGTAAAGAACTTCGCCAAAAACTTAAAAGCGATTTTAGTTTGCCTGCATTAACAATTGATACCACACAAACTTCATCCGACGGAACAATTAAAAGCAGATTTAAAACTTTCGACAATCATTTTGTGGAAGGTGTTTTAATTCCAACTGAAGAAAGAAAAACAGCATGCGTTTCTTCGCAAATTGGTTGCAGTTTAAGTTGCAAATTTTGCGCTACAGGTTATATGAAGCGCGAACGAAATTTAAACTTTGATGAGATTTACGATCAAGTAGTAATGATAAATAATCAAAGTCAAAATGTTTACGAAAAAAAACTCAGCAATATTGTATTTATGGGAATGGGCGAACCGTTGCTGAATTACAAAAATGTACTTGCTGCAATTGAACGCATCACTTCGCCAGAAGGTTTAGGAATGAGTCCGAGAAGAATTACTGTTTCCACAGCCGGAGTTTCGAAACAAATAAAACAGTTGGGTATTGATAATGTAAAATTCAAATTAGCACTATCGCTGCATGCAGCCAACGATAAAAAAAGGCACGAGATAATGGCCATCAACGATACCAACAATATTCAATCGTTGGTTGAAGCACTGAACTATTTTTATAAACAAACACAAAATGAAATTACGTTCGAATATATTTTATTTAAAAATTTTAATGACTCCCTAAAAGATGCAGATGAACTTATCAAACTGTATCGTCAAGTTCCGGCAGATTTAATAAATGTTATTGAATACAACCCCATTCCTTTTGCTCGTTTTGAAAAACCCGAAGAAGCTAAATTAGAAGGGTTCGTTAACCACCTCGCAAAAAACAGAGTAAATGTGCGCATAAGAAGAAGCCGCGGAAAGGATATTGACGCAGCTTGCGGACAACTTGCAAATAAATAAGTGTTAAATAATTTTAACATCCTTCCCTATTAAACTTTTGGTTTTCTTGTTTGTCTTTATAAAGCTTAAACAATTAAACCATGAAAAAAATAATCTTAATCGCGTGTACAATTTGTACAATTTTTACAACATTGAATGCTCAAGAATTGGGCAATAAAATGCACAAACAACAAGGGAAATCACATGAAAATGGGTTTAAAAAAATAGTAATTTCTGATGAGCAGAAAGCGAAGGTTAAATCAATACGCGAAGAGTATCAAAAAAAAATGGCTGATTTGAAAAAGAATGATGGAATAACTGTGAAAGAATGGAAAGAAAAAAAAGCATTGTTGGAAAAAGAAAATAGAAACAAGATGCAAAGCATTTTAACCGTTGATCAAAAAAATCAATTGGAAAAAATGAAATTGGAAAAAAGGGAATTTGCTGTAATCAATCAAAATGCTAAAATGGAAAAAATGAAAATTCATCTTGGGCTTAGCAATGAACAAAGCAACCGAATAAAAGAAGAACAAAAAATGATGATAGGGAAAATGAAATCGATTAAAGAAAACCCTACTTTAAGTAATGAACAAAAGAAAGCAGAAGTAAAACTTATGATGAAAAAAAGAAAAGAATTTATGGCTTCCGTTTTAACTCCAGACCAGATGAAAGAATTACATAAGAAGAAACGCCCTCATCAAAAACAAAGTCATCAAACAAAGTAAATCGCCTAATCAAGTAGATCAATAATAGCCGTTACTTAATAGTAGCGGCTTTCTTTTTGCCGAATTGCCAACTTTGAAATAGCTATCTTTGTCGCTCATTACTGTTGTAAAACAGAAATCCGCACACATGAAAAAAAAAGCCGCTCAATTTGACAAATTTGTAAAGCGAAAAAGCAACGCAACCATCAAAGAACAGTTTAAGCAGGAAAGAAGAAAATGGAAAAAAGAACGCGCTGATTTTTTTGATAAAAAAAGATTAGAAGCAAGTCAACCCATTCAAGAAAAAACAATTTCCAAAAAAGGATCGGGAGTTGCAGTAGATGCAACAGACCAAATGCCCATCAATAAATATATTGCGCATTGCGGAATTTGTGCCAGAAGAGAAGCCGCCGAAATGGTGAAAAAAGGGTTGGTGAAAATAAATGGAAAGGTTATTTCGGAGCCCGGACATAAAATAGCTGCAACAGATGAAGTGTTTGTAAACGGTAAAAAAGTTTTTTTAGCAAAAAATCTTGTTTATCTACTTTTAAACAAACCGAAAGATTACATAACAACTACTAGTGACCCGCAAGGAAGAAAAACAGTGAACGATTTAATTCAAAGAGCAACCAAAGAACGAATTTATCCCGTGGGTAGATTGGATAGAAATACTTCGGGCGTATTGTTGTTTACAAATGATGGCGAGTTGGCGCAAAAACTTACACATCCAAGTAGTTTGATTAAGAAAATTTATGCAGTCACTTTAAACAAATCTTTAGAAAAAGGACATTTTGATCAAATAATAAAAGGGATTGTATTGGAGGATGGGCCTGCATCTGTTGACGTTTTAGCCTATTCCAATCCAAATGATAAATCGCAAATTGGAGTAGAAATTCATAGTGGTCGAAATCGAATAGTTCGACGAATTTTTGAACATTTCGGTTACGAGATTTTAAATTTAGATCGAGTTATGTTTGCTGGTTTAACAAAGAAAAATATTTCCCGCTCTCATTGGCGTTTCTTAAATGAAAAAGAAGTTAGAAATCTAAAACATTTCGATAAAGGAATTCGTTGATTGTAACTTTTTGTAACACTTTATGAAATTATCAAACTGGATTATTGCTGAAACAGCTGATTGGATTGCGCTCAACAAACCTTCGGATCTATTATCAATACCTGATAGAGAAGGAAAAGATATTTCTTTAAAATTATTATTACAACAACAGTATAAAAATATTTTCACTGTGCATCGCTTAGACCGCGAAACCAGCGGTTTGATTGTGTTTGCGAAAAATGAAACAACGCACAAACATTTATCAGTTCAATTTGAAGAACGGAAAACTAAAAAAAAATATTGCGGTTTGGTAGTTGGTTCTTGGGCAAATAAAAACGGAACCATTGATGCACCGCTTGCCGAACATTTTGCGAAAAATGGAACTATGATTGTACATAGAAATGGCAAACCTTCCATTACAAATTATGAATTGATTGAAAATTTTGGCATTTATTCGTTTGTGCAATTTCATATTTTAACAGGAAGAATGCACCAAATAAGAGTTCATGCAAAACACATTGGCCACCCCATTGTTTGCGACACAATTTATGGCGACGGGAATCCGATTTTGCTATCTTCTTTTAAATTAAAATTTAAACTTTCAAAATACGAAGAAGAAGAAAAACCATTGTTGAAACGGCTTGCATTGCATTCTCATCAATTGCAGTTTACCGATAAAAAAGGAAATGAAATTAACTTGGAAGCCCCACTGTCAAAGGATATTGAAGTAACGCTTCGTCAATTAAAAAAATGGAAGTTGAAAAAATAAAACTGATTTTAAATTAAAATCAGTTGGTAAACAATAGCTGAATTTTTTCGCAACATCGCAGCAACACCACAATATTTTTCTAAAGAAAGTTCAATTGCTTTTATCACTTTTTCTTTGTTTTCAGAATCTGTTTTTAGTTGAAATGTAAGTTGAATTTCTTGAAAAACTTTTGGACTATCTTCCGTTTGTTCCGCTTCGGCATCAATCGTTAAATTAGAAAAAGAAACACGCATCTTGGTTAAAATTTCCACTACATCAATTCCAGCACAAGCAGTCAAACCTGAAAGTAGCACCGCTTTTGGACTAACACCATTTTTTTGACTTCCGTCCAATTGAACGGAATTTTCATTTTGAAAACTTGTGAATTGTTGCTCACTATTCCACTTTGTACTGACTTTCATTTATTTATTTTTTGATTGAAAAAATAGTTTCATTTTTCTTGTAAATCGAAAATAAAATTCTTTGTTGAACAATTGCGAATCGTGCATGGCTTTGTAGGTTAGAAAAATTCCAATCGGCGTTAAAAATAAAGTAGACAACCACACACCAGCAACAGGACTAAGTATATTTTCTCGTGCATATTTTTCGCCAGTTGTATTTAAAAAATAAAAAATCATAAAAAATACAACTGCAAATACAAGAGAAGATCCAATTCCTCCTTTTCTAATAATTGCACCCAGCGGGGCTCCGATGAGAAATAAAACCAAACAAGCAACGGAGTAAGTTATTTTTTTATGCCATTCTATTTTGTGCATCCGCAATTCTTTTTGTTTAGAGACAAATTCTGATGCTGCAACTTCTGCGTTAAGCGTAATCGAATTTATTCGCAATACTGCTTGTTGGTTTACTGTCGATATCGCACTGTCGGGGATAAGTTGGTCAAACTTTTTTATGGAATCTAATTTTAATCCTGTTTGTTTTTTTGACGAACTGTCTAAATAATTTGTAAAAGCAAAAGTTGAAAACACATCTTGTTTTACTTTTTTTGAATAATCGGTGATCCCTTTTTCTAAAGAATCTATTGCATGATTCAACTGTCGCATACTTTGCATTCTGAAATTGTCTTTATTCACCGAGTCGGAAGTTCGCGTACGCATACCAAATGTACTAATATCGAACTGCTTAATATAATCGTCGAATTTAATTCGTATAAACTCGGTATTAGTACTTAATTGCGTACCCCTTTCTTGATAACGCCAACCATCTTTTAAGTGAAATTCCATAAACCGTTTGTCGGTGGTTGTACGCATAACACCACTTTTTGCAACGGTAAAATTATCTTGCATAAAATTGTTGTAGCCTCGTTCGTAAATGATAACATCGTGCACAATACTATCCGTTTCTTTTTTTCCAACCTTTATAGAAAATCCATCAATCTTATCGTAAAACTCTCCTTCTTTAATATCGAAAGAAGGTTTTGCCCAAACGATGTCTGCCAATAATGTTTGAGATTTTAATATTGCAACTGGAACAATATTATTGGAAAATAAAAAAGCAATTCCGCACAGAAAAATGCTGACAACAAAAATGGGTTGCATAAATCGCAACAAAGAAATACCCGAAGATTTAATGGCAACCAGCTCCATACTTTCGCCAAGATTTCCAAAAGTCATCAACGATGAAAGCAATACTGCCAACGGCAATGCCAAAGGAACAAGCACTACAATTTGGTACCAAATAAATTCAAGAATGATAATTGTGGACAAACCTTTTCCTACAAACTCATCTACCCATAACCAAAAATACTGCAGCAGCAAAACCATCAATGTGAGAAAAAAAACCATAACAAACGGACCTGTAAAGGCTTTGATAATAAGTTTGTCTAATTTTTTTATCATAAAATGATTTTCGGCAACAAGTCGTTTATTGCCGAGCAATGAAACAAAAATAAAGCTTTTGATTCTTCAAGATTTGTTTGGCTAACAAAATTGAGAACTTATTAACAAAGAAAATAGTAGACGAAATTCAATTGAAGAAATATAGCAGATTTCTTAATTGCCCAAGCGGTGAAAAAGATCTTTCACTTGATAATCCCATAACCTTGATTGATCTTTAATCTCTTTTTTATCGGCAAAATCTTTCACAATCAAAACAGTTTGATTGGTTATTTCCGATTTATCAATTCTAAATTCAAAATATTCATCTTTGGCAGAATGCAACCAATGGTAGCGTATAAATACTCCGTTTTCTTTTTCTACAACTTGTGCTTTTTCTGAATTTGCACCGTTCCATTCAAACACATACAGTCCGTCAACGATGTTTACTTTATCGGCAAACCATTCTTGTAAAGAAGACGGATTTGAAAGAAATTCAAATAGAATTGCAGGCGAACAACGAACGGGAAATTCAAGTTCAAATAATTGTTTTTGGCTCATATTTTATCCCAATTGCTGCAATGATAGGAAAATAAAATGTTTATAAAAAAATTATTCTGTTTACGTTTATTAAAAGTTTGCTTGATGTTATTTTCCGTGGCAGTAGTTCCATTTTTACAAAGTAATTCCAACCCTATCTTTGCACCTCTTTTTTAAACCCTTCGTTGACAGTTATAGAATTCGTTTATGTTTAATTCATTACAAGAAAAATTAGAAACCGCCTTTAAAAACATCAAAGGCCAAGGTAGAATAACCGAGCTCAACGTTGCTGCAACGGTGAAAGACATTCGTCGTGCGTTGGTGGATGCCGATGTGAACTTTAAAATTGCCAAAGATTTTACCGATCGCGTAAAAGAAAAAGCAATTGGTCAAAAAGTATTAAACGCCATTAGCCCAAGCCAATTAATGGTAAAAATTGTTAAAGATGAATTAGCAGTTTTGATGGGAAGTGAAGAGTCGGTTTTTAACGCAAAGGGAAACCCTGCAGTAATTCTTATTTCGGGATTACAAGGAAGTGGTAAAACTACTTTTAGTGGCAAACTGGCTAATTATTTAAAAACCAAAAAAGGCTTAAATCCATTATTGGTTGCAGGAGATATTTATCGCCCGGCGGCAATGGAGCAGTTGAGAATTTTAGGAGAACAAATCGGCGTTCAAGTTTATAGTGAAGCAGAAAATAAAGACGTAAATAGTATTGTTCAAAACGCAATAACAACTGCGAAATCAACTAATAAAAATGTAGTGATTATTGATACCGCCGGCAGGTTGGCTATTGATGAATCAATGATGACGGAAATTGCCAATATCAAAAAGATTGCACAACCGCAAGAAATTTTATTTGTGGTGGATAGCATGACCGGTCAAGATGCTGTAAATACAGCAAAAGCATTCAACGACCGACTTGATTTTACAGGAGTTGTGCTTACAAAATTGGATGGTGATACAAAAGGAGGAGCCGCAATTTCCATTAAATACACTGTTAATAAGCCGATAAAATTTATCAGCAGTGGCGAAAAAATGGAAACGCTGGATGTGTTTTATCCCGAAAGAATGGCGCAACGAATTTTAGGAATGGGAGATATTTCTACCTTGGTAGAAAAAGCCCAAGCGCAGTTCGATCAGGAAGAAGCAAAAAGATTGGAAAGTAAAATTCGCCGCAACAAATTCGACTTTGCCGATTTTAAACTACAATTGGAACAAATAAAAAAGATGGGCGATATGAAGGATCTTTTGGGAATGATGCCCGGCGTTGGCAAACAAATAAAAAATCTCGACATCAACAACGATTCATTTAAAGGAATTGAAGCAATGATTAATTCCATGACGGCTGCCGAAAGAGCCAACCCTGAATTAATAGATATGAGCCGCAAAAAAAGAATCGCCAATGGTTCGGGTAAAAATATTGCCGAAGTAAACGCATTTATGAAGCAGTTTGACCAAATGAAAGAAATGATGAAGAACACAAATAAGATGAATGCTTTGGGTAAAATGATGCCAGGAATGAAGCCTTAACTCTTTTTTTCTTAAAATTTTGTAACAGTTTCATTTTTTATTGGCACTTCACCGCAGCTTTCCTAACTTCGCCGCCCGATTTCAATCGGAGAAACAATTTTAATAACGCCTTTAAATTTTTATTTTATGGCAGTAAAGATCAGATTACAACGTCATGGTTCTAAAAAAAGACCATACTATTTCATCGTAGTTGCCGATGCACGCAGCCCTCGCGATGGTAAATTCATTCAAAAATTAGGTACTTACAATCCGCTTACAGTTCCTGCTACCATTCAAGTAGAAAGCGAAAAAGTATTGGAATGGCTAACCAAAGGTGCACAACCAACAGATACGGTTCGCCGTATTTTAAGTTTCAAAGGTGTACTTTATTTAAAGCATTTATTGCGCGGTGTAAAACTTGGTTTATTTGATAATGCTGCCGCTATCGAAAAATTCCAGAAATGGCATGGCGAGCACGAAACAAAAATCAAAAAAACAAAAGAAGATGTGCTCATGAAACGCCGTGCGCCAAAAGCAAAACCTGAAGCGCCAAAAGCTACGGAAGCAACCGGCGAAGCAGAAGCTTAATTTTAAAACAAGTAACAAATTATTATCCCAACAGTTTGTTGGGATTTTTTTTATACGAAAACTCAAACTACTTTTATCGATAGTCATTACTTATTGTTTCAACTTTTATGATTAACTATATTAATATTGGAAAACTTGTTGCAGTCTTTGGGCTAAAAGGAGAATTATTGCTAAAGCACGCTTTGGGTAAAAAGACAAATTTGAAAGGCCTTGTTGCTATTTTTATTGAGCATAAAAAACAATCATTTTTACCTTGGTTTGTGGTGGCAACAAATGCAAAAAACGAATCGGAGACCCTTTTACAATTAGAAGGAATAGCTACGAGAGAAGCCGCCATAAAGCTTTTGCAAAAAGAAGTTTGGATTCCTGAAACAGATTTTCAAAAATTTGTTTCAAAAAAAATGCCGGTCAATTTGTTGGGTTATTCCATCATCAACGAATCGGAAGTGCTGGGAAAAATTCTTGAATTAGTAGAGCAACCGCATCAATTGCTTTGTAGAATTGAAATAAAAAAGAAAGAAGTACTTATTCCACTTCACGAGGAAACACTTTTAAAAATTGATCATACAAAAAAAGAAGTTTTCGTAAAACTTCCCGATGGTTTGCTTGAAATTTATCTCGATTCATAAAAATATTTTTATACAAGAAAGTAAAATTTCAAACAGAATTTGAATAAAATCCTGTCCTTATCTTCGCCACAATCAACTTCTATTTTATGTCACAAGCTTGGAAAGATTATCAAGAAAAAAACAAAGACCGTTTTTTAAATGAACTTTTAGACCTGCTTCGAATTCCATCCGTAAGTGCAAGAAACGAACACAAAGCCGACATGGTGCGCTGTGCCGAAATGGTAAAACAAAGATTGTTGGAAGCAGGCGCTGATAAAATAGAACTTTTTTCTACTGCTGGCCATCCAATTGTTTATGGCGAAAAAATAATTGACCCAACAAAACCAACTGTACTTGTTTACGGACATTATGATGTGCAACCACCCGATCCGCTGGAATTGTGGGATAGCGGCCCATTTGACCCGGTGATTAAAGAAGGAAAAATTTTTGCAAGAGGAAGTTGCGACGACAAAGGACAATTTTACATGCACGTTAAAGCATTGGAAACAATGGTGCAAACAAATACACTTTGTACAAATATTAAATTTTGTATTGAAGGAGAAGAGGAAGTGGGCTCCATGCATCTCGCCGATTTTGTAAAAGCGAATAAAGATTTATTGAAAGCAGATGTGGTGCTTATTAGTGATACCGCCATGCTTAGTTTGGAAAATCCATCAATTGATATTGGCGTTCGCGGATTGAGTTATATCGAAGTTGAAGTAACGGGACCAAATCGCGATTTACACAGCGGCGTTTATGGAGGTGCAGTTGCAAATCCAATTACAATTCTCGCAAAAATGATTGCATCATTGCACGATGAAAATAATAAAATCACGATCCCCAATTTTTATGATAAAGTAGTAGAAGCAACTGCACCCGAAAGAAAATTAATGGCGGCTGCACCATTTAACGAAGAAGAATATAAAACCGATTTGGGAATAAAAGAAACTTGGGGAGAAAAAGGGTTTACAACAAACGAAAGAACCGGAATCCGCCCAACAATTGAACTCAATGGCATTTGGGGAGGTTATACCGGCGAAGGTGCAAAAACAGTTTTACCATCAAAAGCATTTGCAAAAATTTCGGCACGATTGGTTCCCAATCAAAACAGTCATGAAATAACAGAACTACTTATCAATCATTTAAAAAAGATTGCACCACCAAATATAGAATTGAAAGCGACACTTCACCACGGAGGCGAACCATATATGACACCGGTTGACAGCAAAGCTTACCAAGCAGCTGCAGCGGCAATCAATGATACGTTTGGAAAAAATCCAATACCCGTTCGCGGTGGTGGAAGTATTCCTATTTGTGCATTGTTTGAAAAAGAATTGGGAATAAAAATTGTGTTTATGGGATTCGGTCTCGACAGCGACAACCTGCACAGTCCGAATGAAAAATTTGGGTTGGAAAATTTTTACAAAGGCATTGAAACCATTCCGCATTTTCACAAACATTTTGCATTGAGCTTTGAATAAAATATTTTTTGAAAAAAGAAATGGAAAAAACTGTTTCAATAAATTGGAGGCCGGAAAACCTTGAAAATGATACGATAAAATTAACACCTCTTTCCAAAAACGATTTTGAACAATTGTTTGCAGTTGCCGCCGACCCATTAATTTGGGAGCAACATCCATCCAGTAACCGATACAAAAGAGAAGTGTTTCAACTTTTTTTTGATGAAGCTATTTTACACAACACTGCTTTTCTAATTATTGAAAAAACTTCAAACAAAATTATTGGGTCAACACGCTATTACAATTACTCACCAGAAAATTCAAGCGTATCCATTGGTTATACATTTTTGGCAAAACAGTTTTGGGGTGGACAGTACAACAAGTTGACGAAAAAAATACTGCTTGATTATGCATTCAATCTTGTTGACAAAGTTTATTTTCATATTGGTGCAACAAATATTCGTTCTCAATTAGCGATACAAAAAATTGGAGCCATAAAAATAAATTCAGTTGATTTTGAAAATGACGGAAAACAGTTGCCGCATTTTGAATATTTAATTCAAAAACACGATTGGGTAAAAAAAATACAATTGTAACTGTGTTGGAAGATTCGCCTCCAACAATTCCGATTTTCTGTAATGCTGCTCGTTTTGTATCTTCGCTTGTTCGTTTTCCTAAATGAAAATGAAGTGCTTCAAGTTTTTGAAGTACGAACACAGCAAACAAAAATTGTGAAATTTATCAAACATCAAATTCATGGATCCAAATATACTTTACGCCTTTATTGGCGGCAGCACACTTATTATTGGTGTCATAGCGGGTAAAATTGTTTTTTCAAAAAACACGAAAAAGCAAATTGAAGAAGCCGAACTACTTTCAAAAAATATTACAAAAGAAGCTCAATTTAAAGCAGAAGCTTTTAAAAAAGAGAAAGAGTTAGAAGCAAAGGAAAGATTGGTTCAACTAAGATCTGAACACGAAAATCAAGTATTGGAACGCAATCGGAAATTGATTGATTCGGAAAATCGTGCGCGCCAAAAAGAACAGTCTATTAATCAAAAAGAAAATAATCTCGATAAACAAATTAAAGAAAACGATTTAATCAAATCAAATCTAAACAGACAGATTGAATTAGTAAATATTAAGCGTACCGAATTAGAAAAACATCAAGAAGAACATATTCGTCGATTAGAAAAAATTTCGGCATTAAGTGCGGAAGATGCAAAAGCGCAATTGATTGAAACACTCAAAAATGATGTGCAAGCACAAGCAATTAGTTTGCAACAAGAAATTATTGAAGAAGCAAAACAAAAAGCAAATAAAGAAGCACGGAAAATAATAATTCAAACCATTCAACGAACGGCCGCCGAACAAGCAATTGAAAACTCCATCACTGTTTTTAATCTGGAAAGCGACGAAATAAAAGGACAAATAATTGGAAGAGAAGGAAGAAACATTCGTGCAATAGAAGCGGCTACTGGTGTAGATTTGATTGTTGATGACACTCCCGAAGCAATTGTTCTTTCCTCTTTCGATCCGTTGCGAAGAGAAATTGCTCGTTTAAGCTTACAACGATTAGTAACTGATGGAAGAATTCACCCTGCAAGAATTGAAGAAGTAGTTGAAAAAACAAAAAAGCAAATAGAAGAGCAGGTAATGGAAATTGGAGAAAGAACCGTTATCGAATTAGGCATTCACGGCATGCATAAAGAATTGATACGGATGGTGGGAAGAATGCGATTCCGTTCTTCTTATGGCCAAAATATGCTGATGCATAGTAGGGAAACGGCAAATCTTTGTGCAATCATGGCTTCGGAATTAGGACTAAATGTGAAGCTTGCAAAAAGAGCTGGATTGTTGCACGATATTGGAAAAGTTCCTGATGAAGAAACAGAGCTCAGCCATGCATTACTTGGGGCAAAACTTGCTGAAAAATATGGCGAAAACCCTGCGGTAGTAAATGCAATTGGTGCTCATCACGATGAAATAGAAATGCAATTTGTTATCTCTCCAATTGTACAAGCTTGTGATGCAATTAGCGGAGCAAGGCCTGGTGCAAGAAGAGAAATTATGCAACAATATTTGCAGCGGATTAAAGATTTAGAAAATCTTGCCATGACCTACAATGGTGTAGAAAAAGCGTATGCAATACAAGCAGGAAGAGAACTTCGTGTAATTGTGGAAGCGGAAAGAGTTACAGACCAAGAATCGGAAAAACTATCTTTTGAAATAGCTCAGAAAATTCAAAACGAAATGGTTTTTCCGGGACAAATAAAAGTTACAGTAATACGCGAAAAACGAACTGTAAGTGTAGCTCGCTAATATATATGGAGATGTTTGTGGTATAATGTATTGCGGGAAATAAAAAAGACAGCAAAAAAACTACTTTAAAGAAAAATAGCAAAAGCTAAAAAACTGCTATCTTGCCACCCTTAAAATTAAAAGTGATGGGGATGGATTTCGAACAAAATTCAAATAAGAATTCAACAACAATCAGAACGATTTACAATTATACAATGGGCGTACTTTGGAGTTCGGTTGGTTTGTTTTTTTTGGTGGCGGAAAAATTTGGATATGAAATTGGCCTAAAAAATAAAGTAGTTGAAATCTTTTTTGGCATAACTGCACTTTGTTATGGTTTGTTCAGAATTTACAGAGGATACAAAAAGCATTAATCAACTAAGCAAGTTTTGGATGATAAAGTTTAAAGCCATATTTGTATTTGCAATTTTTTCAATTGTGTTTTTTGCATGTAATTCGGATGCAAACAAAACGCCAACGGATAAATACAACAGTGGCGTTATAAATATTAGTGCCGATGAATCCTTCAAACCAATCATTGACGAACAAGTAAAAGTGTACGAAGCAAAATATCCGAATGTAAAATTGCTGCTTCATTACAAACCCGAATCGGATTGCATTAAAGATATGGCTGACACAAACACGAGGGCTGTAATTATCACGCGAAAATTTTCAAATGACGAAGAACGGTTCATGCTTGATTCGATGAAAGTTGTGCCAACGCAAATGGTAATGGCTTACGATGCAATTGCAATAATTGTAAATCGGGATGCCGAGGATTCTCTTTTTACGGTGGAAGAGTTAAAAAACATCCTAAAAGGAAAATTTAAGAAAAAATTAATTCCCGTTTTCGACGGGGTAAAAGCCACAAGTACGGTTCGTTTTATTGTTGATTCTTTATTGCGAGGAGATTCTTTGAACCAAAATGTTCGGGCTGCAAATAGTAGCGAAGATGTTATTGAATATGTGGCAAAAACTACAAATGCAATTGGCTTTATTGGCGTAAGTTGGATTGGAAATAAAGACGATTTACAACAACGGAGTTTTTTAACGAAAGTGAGACTGGCTAAGCTTGAGAGCAATGATTTGCCAGGTAAATTTATTCATCCCGTACAAGCAAATATTTATGAAGGTCGCTATCCGTTGACGAGACAATTGGTTTTTGTTTTAAAAGAAAATTACAAAGACGGATTAGGTCACGGATTCAAAAATTTTGTATCGGGAGAATTGGGGCAACTCATTTTTCGCAGGGCATATTTGGTACCGGCGCAAATGCAATTCGAAGTTAGACATGCAACTATGCGAGAAGAATAAATAATTATATTTGTATTCACTTAAAAGGCAAGAAAATGAAGAAAGTTTTGGTATTGATTTTTACGGTTTTTATGTTGATTGTTCAATCGGCAAGTGGTCAATTTATACAAGATGGTATCAACCATTTATATGCTGGACATTTCAAAACTGCAGAAAAAGTTTTTAAACAAATTTTAGTTACTACACCCACTTCAGCGGAAGCTGTTTATTGGTTAGGGCAAATTGCAATTGAAGCGGAAGAAGGCAATTATGCAAACGCAAGAAAAATTTATGAAACAGCTCCTGCTTTAATAAGTAATGCTGCATTAATTCTTGTTGGAAAAGGACATATTGATTTGTTGGAAAATAAAACAAACGAAGCGCGGCAACAATTTGAAATGGCGCTTTCCATGACAAGAACCAAAAAGGGTGATGATCCGTCAATTTTAAATGCGATTGGAAGAGCGAATGTGGACGCAAAAGCTGGAAACTTACCATATGCAATTGAAAAATTAGAATTAGCAACGCAGCGCGATCCAAAAAATGCAAACATATTTTTAAACTTAGGCGATGCTTATCGAAAAGCAAATCCGGGACAAGGCGGCGGACAGGCATATTCGAATTATGTTACTTCAATTAGTTTGTCACCAACTTTTGCATTTCCGCATCTGCGCTTGGCTAAACTTTTTGAAACACAAAAAAACTGGCCATTAGTTCTCGAAAATTTGAATAGTGCTATTTCAAAAGATCCTAATTTTTCACCGGCATACTACGAATTGTTTTATTATCATTTTTACAATCAAGATTATAATGAAGCTGAAAAATATTTGAATAAATATGTAGGAAGTAAAATGGGTGAAGTTGACCCGCAGGATAATTATTTGCATGGCCAGCTTTGTTGGGCTAAAAAAGATTTTGATTGCGCCATTGCAAAAGCAAATAGTGTAATTAATGAAATGGGAGCCCAAACCAAACCGCGTACTTTTAAATTAATTGCGTATGCATTTGTTGACAAAGGTGATACGGCCGGTGCAAAAAAATATATTGATAGTTATTTCGAAAAAGAAAAAGCAGAAGCAATCATTCCAAGTGATTTTATTTTAAAAGGAAAAATTTACAGCACTTTAACAGGAGACGATAATTACTTATTTGAAAGTTATGTACAAGCAGCAATGAGCGATTCCGTGTATGGATCGAAGATGAAAACATTTGAAGATGGACTTGCTTATTTTAAAAGAAAAGGCGATCGAAAAAAAGAAGCTGCGCTAAGAGAAATTACATATAACAATAAAAAAAATCCAAGTGATGGTGAACTTTTCAATCTTGCATTAAACTTTCATCAGGCACAAGAATATCCAAAAGCAATAGAGTTTTTTACGAGATATACTACCAAAAATCCCGACAGCATTTTCGGACATCTTTGGTCTGCAAGAGTTAATTATATTGTTGACACCACCATGCTTTCTTGCATTCCTCATTACGAAAAAACATTGCTGATTTCTACTTCGGATAAATTGCGGTATAAAAATTATGGCATTGAATCGGGTAAATTTTTAGCAGGTTATCACAATAATATTTTGAATGATAAAGCAACTGCAATTAGTTATTTGCAAAGAGCATTGGAGTTTGATACGACAAATGCTTCTGTAAAAGAATTATTGGAAATTTTGCAAAGAGTAGCTGCTCCTCGTCCAACAAATCAACCACCGGCAAAACCAACTAATAAATCAAACACATTAGGTTCGCAACCAATTACGAATGATAAATTGCAAAAAAAATAGTTTTATTAATTTCGAAAAAGTAAATCCTCTTTGTATAGCAAAGAGGATTTTTTTTGTTTTCAATCGAATTGTAGTGATAATTAAAAGGTAAATTGAAGCAGCTGTCTTACCTTTGCGGCTTAGATCAAAAGCTATGATTCACTTGCTTCAAATAGACATTTCAAAGGCGGTTAATGAAGTGGAAAACGCAGGAAGTTACCTTCCTATTGCTATTCAATTATTACTTGTAGTTGGTCTAATTGGCCTTATGTTATTGGCTTCGCACAAATTAGGACCCAAAAGAAATACTTCCGATAAATTAGAAGGGTTTGCCTGTGGAATTGAATCGCACGGCGATGCAAGAAAACCAATGGCAATTAAATATTTTTTAGTAGCTGTTTTATTTGTGTTGTTCGATGTGGAAGTTATCTTTTTTTATCCGTATGCATTAAGTTTTAAACAACTTGGTTGGGATGGTTTTTGGGCGGTGATGATGTTTGTTGGATTTTTTCTCTGCGGCTTTATTTATATCATTAAAAAAGGAGCATTGCAGTGGGAAGATTAAATTGTTTTTTTAAAAAATGAAATTTTAGAAATAAATATGGGTCGTCCTGTTTCATATAATGTAAATGTAAAACCGTTGGAAGCTGATATTTCTATTACAGAAATGCCAAAAGGTTTTCAAGGAGAAGGATTTTTTGCAACATCATTCGACAAAGTAGTTGGGCTTGCACGAAAAAATTCTATTTGGCCACTTCCGTTTGCAACATCCTGTTGCGGAATAGAATTTATGGCAACAATGGGTTCGCATTACGACTTAGCAAGATTTGGAAGTGAACGCGTTGGTTTTTCGCCACGTCAATGCGATTTATTAATGGTGATGGGAACCATCGCAAAAAAAATGGGTCCGGTTGTAAAACAAGTTTATTTACAAATGGCAGAACCGCGCTGGGTGATTGCTGTTGGCGCTTGTGCAAGTAGCGGTGGAATTTTTGACACCTATTCTGTTTTGCAAGGAATTGACCAAGTAGTGCCGGTAGATGTGTACGTTCCCGGGTGTCCTCCAAGACCCGAAGCAATTTTGGATGGCTTCATGCGTATTCAAGATTTGGTAGGGAAAGAAAGTTTGAGAAGAAGAACTGGCGATAAATACAAATCACTTTTGGAGAGTTATGGAATTCAATAAACTAACCTGACTTATTACTAATATGAAACTGAGCAACGATTCGGTTAAAGAAAAATTGATTAAAAAATTTGGTGAGCAGGTTTCCTGTTTTCAAGAACCGTATGGAATGCTTACGTTTGAAACACCAAAAGAAATAAATTTAAAAGTGTTGAGTTTTTTGTTTGATGATGAGACATTAAAATTTACATTTCTTACTGCAATTTGCGCAGTGCATTATCCCGACAAAAAGGATAAAGAATTAGCGGTTGTTTATCATTTACATAGTTTAACTGCTAATCTTCGAATTCGATTTAAAGTTTTTACAGCCATAGAAAAGCCAGATGTATTTACAGCAACCGGAATTTTTTCTTCTGCCAATTGGATGGAACGAGAAACCTTTGATTTTTATGGCGTAAACTTTATTGGTCATCCCAATTTGAAACGAATTTTAAATGTGGATGAAATGGATTACTTCCCCATGCGGAAAGAATTTCCATTGGAAGACCAGACAAGGATTGATAAAGATGATGAGATGTTTGGAAGAGGATAAGTATAAAAAATAAAAGATTGCTATTTTCTAAATGAATTTATGCCTTATAGCGAAAACATAAAATTACCCGAAGGAAGTATCGAAAAGACTACGACCACACTCAACCTGGGCCCAACGCATCCGGCAACACACGGTGTGTTTCAAAATATTTTAGAATTGGATGGAGAGCGAGTTGTTTCTGCAGAGCAAACAATCGGATACATTCATCGTGCATTTGAAAAAATTGCAGAGCGTCGTCCTCTTTATCAAATCACACCACTTACCGATCGGTTGAATTATTGCAGTAGTCCAATAAATAATATGGGTTGGCATCTTACTTGCGAAAAATTATTAGGAATTGAAACTCCCAAACGAGTAGATTATCTCCGTGTTATCATAATGGAATTGGCAAGAATTTCCGATCATCTAATTTGTAATTCAATTGTTGGTGTGGACACGGGTGCTTACACCGGTTTTTTATATGTGATGCAATCCCGTGAATTAATTTATGAAATTTATGAAGAAATTTGTGGTTCGCGACTTACCACAACCATGGGTCGCATCGGTGGTTTTGAAAGAAATTTTAATGCAACTGCTTTTGAAAAGTTAGAAAAATTTCTAAAAGAATATCCGCGTGTATTACAAGAGTTTATCAATTTGTTTGAACGAAACAGAATTTTTATGGAACGCACACAAGGTACCGGTGGCATTGATGCAGCTCGTGCATTGAACTACGGATTTACCGGACCAAACCTTCGTGCAGCCGGTGTTGACTATGATGTAAGAGTGCAAACACCATATAGTAGTTATCAAGATTTTCAATTTAATATTCCAACGGGAACATCGGGCGATAACTACGATCGTTGGCAAGTGCGCAACGACGAAATGTGGGAATCGTTGAATATTATTGAACAAGCTTATCGAAAAATTCAAAACTTTAAAGGAGCCGAGGCAGAAGTTTATCATGCGGATATTCCGGAATATTATTTACCCAAAAAAGAAGATGTTTACACCAAAATGGAAGCCTTGATTTGGCATTTCAAAATAGTTATGGGTGAAACAAAAATGCCGGTTGGTGAAGTGTATCAATCTGTGGAAGGGGCAAATGGCGAATTGGGATTTTATTTAATAAGTGATGGCGGAAGAACTCCGTACCGACTTCATTTTCGCCGACCTTGTTTTATTTATTACCAAGCATACAACGAATTAGTAAAAGGAAGTATGCTGAGCGATGCAATTGTAACGCTCAGTAGTTTGAATTTGATAGCAGGTGAAATGGATGCATAAAAAAATTAAAGTATAAAATGAAATTTTCTGAAGAAAAAATAAAAGAAGTAGAACGAATAATAAGCCGCTATCCCGAAGGGAAACAAAAAAGCGCACTGCTTCCTGTGTTGCATTTAGCACAACAAGAATTTAACGGATGGCTTAGTACCGATACAATGAATTATGTAGCTTCTTTATTAAAATTAGAACCAATTCATGTGTACGAAGTAGCTACTTTTTATAGCATGTATAATTTAAAACCAGTTGGAAAATATATGTTTGAAGTTTGTCAAACTGGTCCGTGCATGCTAAATGGAAGTGACGAAACAATAAAGTATATCTACGAAAAATTAGGAATTAAACCCGGAGAAACAACAGCAGATGGATTGTTTACCTTGAAGACGGTTGAATGTTTAGGAGCTTGTGGTTATGCACCGATGATGCAAATGGGAAAAACGTATCGAGAACATTTAACAAAAGAAAAAATTGATGCAATCATTGCAGAATGTAGAAATGAAATTGCTTCGAAAAACTAATAAGAGCTGAGGTATGTCGAAAACTAAATTATTATTAAAGAACATTGACGTAGAAGGAATTCGTTTCTATGAAACCTATCGACGCGAGGGTGGTTACCGCAGTGTGGAAAAAGCATTAAAAACAATGTCGCCCGATGGAATTGTAGATGAAGTAAAGAAAAGTGGTTTACGCGGAAGAGGCGGTGCTGGTTTTCCAACCGGATTGAAATGGAGTTTTTTAGCAAAGCCAACTGGAGTACCTCGATATTTAGTTGTGAATGCAGATGAATCGGAACCCGGAACTTTTAAGGATCGTTATTTGATGGAGTTTCTTCCACATTTATTAATTGAAGGAATTATTGTTTCTTCGTTTGCGTTGGGTTGCAATTGTTCTTACATCTACATCCGCGGCGAATATTTATGGATTGCAGAAATTTTAGAACAAGCAATTAGCGAAGCAAAAAATAAAGGTTGGTTGGGAAAAAATATTTTAGGAACCGGATTCGATTGTGAAATTCATGTGCAACTTGGAGCTGGTGCATATATCTGCGGAGAAGAAACAGCATTGCTTGAATCATTAGAAGGGAAACGAGGAAATCCAAGAATTAAACCACCTTTTCCTGCAGTAAAAGGTTTGTGGGATTGCCCAACTGTTGTAAATAATGTAGAAACGATTGCAGCTGTTGTTCCAATTATAAATGATGGAGGTTATGAATATGCAAAAATTGGAATTGGAAAAAGTACCGGAACAAAATTGATTAGTGCTTGTGGCAATATCAATAAACAAGGTGTTTATGAAATTGGCATGGACATAAGTGTTGAAGAATTTATTTACAGTGATGAATATTGTGGTGGAATTGCAAATGGTAGAAAATTAAAAGCATGTATTCCTGGCGGTTCATCGGTTCCAATTTTACCGGCAAATCTTTTATTAAAAACTACAAAGGGAGAACAGCGAATGATGACTTACGAAAGTTTGTCGGATGGCGGATTTGCCACAGGCTCCATGATGGGCTCCGGTGGATTTATTGTTTTAGATGATAAACAATGTGTAGTAAAACATACTTATACATTGGCTCGTTTTTATCGACACGAAAGTTGCGGACAATGTTCGCCTTGCAGAGAAGGAACTGGATGGATGGAAAAAATATTACTAAAAATAGAAAACGGAAAAGGCAATATGAGTGACATTGATTTGTTGTGGGACATTCAACGAAGAATTGAAGGCAATACGATTTGCCCGTTGGGAGACGCAGCAGCATGGCCGGTAGCAGCGGCTATTCGTCATTTCAGAGATGAGTTTGAATGGCATATTACCCATCCAGAAATGTGTTTGAAAAAAAACTTCGGAATTGCTAATTATGCGAAACCAATTGAAACAGTAGTTTAATTTATGGCAGAACAAAAGCAAATATTAAAAGTAACGATCGACAATATTTCTGTAGAAGTAGAACAAGGAACTACGGTACTACAAGCTGCGCGTAAAATTGGCGGAGATGTGGCACCACCGGCAATGTGTTATTATAGTAAATTGAATGGCAGTGGTGGAAAATGTAGAACTTGCTTAGTGGAAATTGCAGCCGGATCTTCTGCCGATCCAAGACCCATGCCTAAATTAGTGGCCTCTTGTCGTACTCCCGTAATGGACGGAATGGTTGTAAAAAATATTACAAGCGAAAAAGTTATTGATGCTCGAAATGGAGTGGTGGAATTTTTATTAATTAATCACCCATTGGATTGTCCTGTTTGCGATCAGGCAGGAGAATGCGATTTACAAGATTTAAGTTTCAATCACGGAAAAGCAAGTACAAGATTTGAATTTGAAAGAAGAACATTTGAAAAAGAAGATGTAGGCCCAAACATTCAGTTGCACATGAATCGTTGCATACTTTGCTATCGCTGTACTTATGTTGCAGATCAATTAACGAATGAACGAGTGCACGGAGTTTTAGACCGTGGCGATCATTCCGAAATTTCCACTTACATTTCAAAAGCCATTGATAATGATTTTTCCGGAAACATGATTGATGTTTGCCCGGTTGGTGCATTGACAGATAAAACTTTTAGATTTAAAAATAGAGTTTGGTTTACAAAACCGGTGGATGCTCATCGTGATTGTGAAAAATGCTGTGGCAAAGTAACCTTGTGGAGGCGTGGTCGTGATGTATTGCGTGTTACTGCAAGAAAAGATGAATGGAACGAAGTGCAAAGTTTTGAAGGAAACACGGGTTGGATTTGCAACGAATGTCGTTTTGATAAAAAACATATCGGTGATTGGGAATATGATGGTGAAACAAATATTAAACGCCATTCAGTAATTGCGCAAGGAAAATATCCTTGGCTTGTAATGCCAAAAGAAATTTTGCCAGATGTAATGGGAGGGAGAGATCCGAAATTGATGATGGATATTCACGATGTAAGTGAAGTCAATGATCCCATTATTGATCTTAGTAAAATTAAAGGGCCATCAACAAGTAAAACATTTAACAAATAAAAATTAATAATTATACAGCATGTTTTTTACAGCCATTGATTATTGGATTTTTTTAGAGAAAGCAATTTTAATACTTGCTGTTGTCAGCATTTCATTAGTAATTGCAATGTATGCTACTTGGGCCGAACGCAAAGTGGCAGCCGTGATGCAAGATAGGCGTGGACCAAATAGAGCAGGACCTTTCGGACTTTTTCAACCGTTGGCTGATGGTGTAAAATTGTTTATGAAAGAAGAAATTATTCCGAACGTTTCCGCAAAATTTCTTTTTGTAATGGCTCCTGCTTTAGCAATGATAACTGCGTTAATGACGAGTGCGGTGATTCCTTGGGGCAGTAGTGTACATTTATTTGGAAGAGATATTTCTTTACAAATTGCAGATATCAATATTGGAATTTTATACATTTTTGGTGTAATAAGTTTGGGTGTTTACGGCATCATGATTGGTGGTTGGGCATCCAACAATAAATTTTCATTGTTGGCTGCAATTCGCGGCGCATCGCAAATGATCAGCTATGAATTAGCAATGGGACTTTCTTTAATTGCTGTTTTAATGATGACGGGTTCACTTCGATTAAGTGTGATTGTTGCACAACAAAGCGAAGGATTTTTTAATTGGAATATTATTTATCAACCACTTGGTTTTTTAATCTTTTTTATTTGTGCATTAGCCGAATGTAATAGAACGCCATTCGATTTGCCCGAAGCAGAAAACGAATTGAACTTTGGTTATCATCAAGAATATTCATCCATGAAATTGGGATTTTATTTGTTTGCAGAATACATCAATATGTTTATAAGTGGAGTGGTGATGGCAACATTGTTTTTTGGTGGTTACGACATTCCATTTGTAAATGAAGCAGCTTGGGGAAATCATTGGTGGGTTGCATTGTTGGGTTGTGGAATGTTGATGACCAAAGCATTGTTTTTTGTATTTCTTTTTATGTGGATTCGTTGGACGATTCCACGATTTCGTTATGACCAGTTGATGAATGTTGGTTGGAAAAAATTAATTCCACTGGCATTAATAAATATGGTTATTACGGCTGCCGTAATGTTGTTTTTTAGTAAATAGATTATAATTGTTTTTATAAGAATAGTATGCAAGCATTGACGAACAGATTGAAATTAGTTAACCGCAAGCCGATGACGTTTGTTGAAAAACTATACTTGTGGAATATTTTAAAAGGAATGGCAATTACTTTTAGGCATATTTTTAAAAGGAAAGCAACAATAAATTATCCCGAACAAAAAAGAACATTCAGTCCGGTATTTCGCGGATTGCAAGTATTGAATAGAGACGAAGAAGGAAAAGAACGCTGCACTGCTTGTGGCTTATGTGCGGTTGCGTGCCCAGCAGAAGCAATTACAATGGAAGCAGCCGAACGCTCATCCAATGAAACACATTTGTATCGCGAAGAAAAATTTGCTGCTCGTTTTGAGATCAACATGCTGCGTTGTATTTTTTGTGGATTGTGCGAAGAAGCTTGTCCGAAAAATGCTATTTATTTATCGCAAACTTTTGCACCTTCCAATTATTCGCGCAAAGGATTTATTTATAAAAAGGATGATTTGTTAATTCCTCATCCAAAAGAAAATCCGGATGCATATGCAAAAGCATTGGGTGAAAGAAAAAAAATAACAAACTAAAATAGAAACTGAATTATGGGCGTTACTGCAATTTTGTTTTGGATACTTTCTTCATTAGCACTTCTAAGTGCAATTATGATTGTGGTAAGTAAAAACCCCGTACACAGTGTGTTGTGGTTGATTTTAGTTTTTTTCGCTATTTCGGGACATTATCTTTTATTAAACGCACAATTTCTTGCCATTGTAAACATCATCGTTTATGCCGGTGCAATTATGGTTTTGTTTCTTTATGTTTTAATGTTGATTGATTTAAAAAAAATTGTAGATCCGCAACGAAGTCTTTGGATAAAACTTGTTGGTGTTGCAACTGGTTGTTGTTTGCTTTTAGTATTGATTGCAGCTTTATCGAAAGCTGACCAAACCACTGCACTTACACAAACGATTGGTGGAAATATTGGGTTGGTTGAAAACTTAGGAAAAATATTATTCAGCGAATACCTTGTACCATTTGAAATAAGCAGCATCTTATTTTTAAGTGCAATGGTTGGAGCTGTTGTAATTGGAAAAAAATAAAAACGAATTTGAATTGTAAAATATAAACTATGCCGATTTATTATTACATCGTTTTGGCAATTGTACTTTTCTGCATTGGAATTGTAGGTGTATTGGTGCGCCGCAATGCAATTATTGTATTTATGTGTATTGAATTAATGCTGAACGCAGTGAATTTATTGATGGTTGCCTTTTCTAAAATGCATCATTTAAAAAATGCGGCAATAAATGCTTCTGCGGGAAGCGACGGGCAATTGTTTGTTTTTTTTATTATGGTAGTTGCTGCGGCGGAAGTAAGTGTGGGACTGGCAATAATTGTAATGTTGTTTCGAAATACACATTCAGTAGATATTAATTTTTTGAACCGATTGAAGCATTGATATGAAAGAATTTTTATTGGTAATATTAGTAGCACCTTTTGTCGGATTTCTGATAAATGGTTTATTTAGAAATGTACTTTCCAAAAAAATAATTGCTTTCAATGCTTGTGGGCAAATACTTATTTCTTTTCTTTTCAGCTTGGTTGTGTTTTCAACTATTTTAGAAAGCGGAGGCGCAATTTTTGAATATTATAATTTTATAAAAGTTGGTTCATTCCAAATTCCATTTGCATTACAAATCGATCAACTGTCTTCTATATTTTTATTAATCATTACGGGAGTTGGTTTTCTCATTCATGTGTATTCCGCTTCGTATATGAAAGAAGAAAGCAGTGCCCACTTTGGAAGATATTTTTCCTATCTCAATCTTTTCATTTTCTTTATGTTGCTCTTGGTTTTGGGTGCCAATTTTGTAATCATGTTTATTGGGTGGGAAGGCGTTGGGTTGTGTTCTTATTTACTAATTGGTTATTGGTTTAAAAATACAGAATATAATTATGCAGCGCGAAAAGCGTTTGTGATGAATCGTATTGGTGATCTTGGATTTTTAATTGCTATTTTTTGGTTAATCGCAAAATTGGATACTACATCTTTTTCGATAATATTTTCAAACGAATCTCTTGCAAAACTTTCTACTTTAGATATTACTGCAATAACATTATTACTGTTTGTTGGTGCAACGGGTAAGAGTGCACAAATTCCTTTATATACTTGGTTGCCCGATGCAATGGCAGGCCCAACACCGGTTTCAGCATTGATACATGCTGCAACGATGGTAACAGCAGGAGTTTATTTAGTTGCAAGATGTAATGTGTTGTATTCGTTGGCGCCAATTACACAAACCATTATTGTTTGTATTGGATTGGCAACGGCAATTTTAGCTGCAACAATTGCATTAAAACAAAATGATATTAAAAAAATATTGGCTTACTCAACAGTTAGTCAATTAGGTTTTATGTTTTTTGCATTGGGATTGGGAGCTTACACCGCTGCGGTATTTCATGTAATCACACATGCATTTTTTAAAGCATTATTATTTCTTGGCAGTGGAAGTGTTATTCACGCAATGGGTGGCGAACAGGATATTCGTAAAATGGGAGGATTGAGTAAAAAATTAAAAATAACTTATTGGACATTTTTTATTGGTTGTTTGGCAATTGCAGGTATTCCACCATTTAGCGGCTTCTTTTCCAAAGATGCAATTTTGGTAAGTGCATTTGCAAAAAGTCCTGCATTATATTTTATGGTTTTATTGGGTGCGCTATTGACTGCATTTTATATGTTTCGATTATTATTTATAACTTTTTCGGGATCATTTCGCGGAACAAAAGAACAGCAACAGCATTTGCACGAAAGCCCGGCTGTAATGACATTGCCCTTAATTATTTTAGCAATTCTCTCTTTGGTTGCCGGTGTAATTGGAATCCCCGATGTGCTTTTGAACGGCGGAGATAAATTATCTGAATTTTTATCGCCAATAATCTTTGTAAATAACGAACACCAACTTTCTCATTCAACCGAATATTTATTAATGGGACTTTCAACCATATTAATAATTGGCGTAATTGTAGTTGCTTGGGTATTATTTAAAAAATATAAAACAACCGAAACAGTTGGCATCGGAAAATTTTTCGAAAACAAATGGTATGTTGATGAATTGTACAATAAAACAATTGTCAACTCAATTAATAAACTGGCAAAAATTTGCAATGACATAATTGAAAAATCAGGAATTGATGCAGTTGTAAATGGTGTCGGCAGGCTTGTGCATTACGGAAGCCGTCAATTGCGATTGCTGCAAAGCGGGCAAGTTGGAAATTATATTTTGGTAATGGTGTTGTGTATGGTTTTGGTTTTTTCTTTTCAATTTATTTTTAAAAAATAATTTAGTAAAAGTATGATTGCTTTATTGTTGGTATTACTTCCATTAATTACGGGTGTTGCAACATTTTTTTTGCGCAAAGAAAATGCTGCAAAAAAACTTGCATTGCTTTCTTCATTGGCAACAATGGTAATTTCCATTTTAGGATTAACCTTATTTAACAAAACAGAATTATTACAATTCAGCGCCGATTGGTTGCCGGGGTTGGGAACTAAATTCGACATTCGATTGGATGGAATGGGACAATTGCTTTGTTTGTTGACCGCAATTTCTTTTCCATTAATTTTTATTTCCACTTGGCAACGAACGTATAAAAATGCACACAATTTTTTTGCATTGATGTTGCTTGCACAAGCCGGATTGATGGGTGTATTTCTTGCAATGGACGCATTGGTTTTTTATTTTTTCTGGGAGTTGGCATTGATTCCGGTTTATTTTCTTTGTTCAATGTGGGGCGGCGAAAAAAGAATTGCGGCAACTTTTAAATTTTTTATTTACACATTTGCCGGTTCGGTTTTAATGCTGGTTGCATTGATTTATTTACAAACACAAACAGTTGATCATTCGTTTTCTATAAATTCTTTTTATCAACTTGAAATAAAAAATGATATTCAAAATTGGCTTTTTGTATTAATGTTTATTGCGTTTGCAATTAAAATGCCGCTCTTTCCATTCCATACTTGGCAACCCGATTTATACGAACAATCGCCCACTTCAACTACAATGGTGTTGAGTGGAATTATGGTAAAAATGGGATTGTTTGGCGTGATTCGTTGGTTATTGCCAACACTTCCTTCCGCATCATTTGCTTATGGAGAAACAACTGTTGCGGTGCTTGCAGTTATCGGAATGCTTTATGCTTCGTTGTTGGCTATGCGGCAAAACGATATGAAAAGATTGATTGCCTATTCTTCCATTGCACATATTGGATTAATGGTAATTGCCATTTTTGCTGAAACACAATTAGCCATGCAAGGGGTGATGATTCAACTATTTAGTCACGGTATTAATATTATTGGTTTGTGGATTATTGTAGAATGGATTGAAAGAAAATACGGCACTACAAAGTTTTCGGAATTGGGAGGCTTGGCGCAAAAAGCTCCGGTGATGTCAATATTATTTGTGGTAATTGCATTAGCTAATATTTCGTTGCCACTAACCAATGGATTTGTTGGAGAGTTTTTGATGTTTTCAGGAATTTTTACTTCAAAAATATTTACGTATCAAATTGTAATCACGGCAGCTGCGGGTGTTTGTATTATTTTAAGTGCAGTTTACATGTTGCGAATGGTGCAAAAAATTATTTATGGAAATACATCCGCCATTACAGCTAATGCAACTGATATTGGTTTTAATGAAAAATTTGCGTTGAGCATAATTGCATTGCTAATTTTAGCAGTTGGACTTTTTCCGCAACCCATTTTAGATTTAACCCAAACAACTGCAACACAAATTTTAAACGAAGCAAACATTTTGCATTTATTGAAAAAATAAATCAACTAAAAAAATAAATCAACTAAAAAAATGAACGCATTAATAGTAACAGCTGTTTTAGGAGTGATGATGATGTTTAGCAGCATTGTATTGAAACGAAATTCGGCAATTCGTATGTTAGCAATTGTTGGATTGCTTTTTACATTTATTGCAAATGTGTTGGACAGCAGCGGAGTTCATTTTTTTAGCATCAACATAAAAGGGATGATGCATTTCGATCAATTTGCCTATTTCTTTATTTCCATTTCTATTTTTTGCACGTTTATTTTCTTTTTACTTTCTGCAAAAGAAATGGAGCGGATTGGCGTAAATTATTCCGAATACTTTGCATTAATCTTTTTTATTCTTTGTGGAATAATTTTAGTCGCATCTTTCACTTCGTTGCTCATTTTATTTTTGGGTATCGAAATAATTTCTATTCCACTTTATATTTTAACAGGTAGCGACAAAAAAAATCTTAAAAGCAACGAAGCCTCGTTGAAATATTTTTTGTTGGGGGCTTTTTCTACGGGCATAATGCTCATGGGTATTGCACTTTTTTATGGAAGCACCGGTAGTTTTTCTGTTGAAAATTCAGTTGTAATTGCTGCAACTACTTCGCCTATGTTGTTGATTGGAATTTTGTTGTTATTATTTTCAATGTCGTTTAAAGTATCGGCAGCGCCCTTTCATTTTTGGGCTCCCGATGTGTACGATGGTGCGCCAACCGTTTTCACTTCTTTTATGGCAACCATTGTAAAAGCAGCGGCTTTTATTGCATTCATTCGTTTGTTTTCATTGGCATTTACTCCACTTCAAGATCGTTGGCAATTAATCGTTGCAGTTATTATTGCACTTACCTTATTTGTAGGAAATATTACGGCGGTATTTCAGCAAAGCGTAAAACGGATGTTGGCTTATTCAAGCATTGCTCAATCGGGTTTTATGTTGATGGCTTTATTGGCTTTCAACACATTTTCGGTAGAAGGAATATTGCTTTACATAGTTGCATACAGCATTTCCACCATGGGAATTTTTTCCGTATTGGTAAAAATGAAAGACAGTAGTTTGGAAGAATTTAATGGCTTCGCAAAACACCAGCCCGTGTTGGCAGTAGCATTGACGGTATTTTTACTTTCTTTGGCGGGCATTCCACTTACGGCGGGGTTTCTCTCAAAATTTTATATGTTGAAAGCAGTAATGCACAGCGGCAATTTTTTATGGCTGATTATTTTTGCAGTATTGATGGCTGCGGTAAGTGTTTATTATTATTTTAGAATTATACAAGTAATGTTTTTTAAAGAAAGCGATTCCAATACAATCATCGTTTCTACTTCGTTTAAATGGCTTTTATCAGCACTTGCAATTATCATTATTGTATTGGGCGTATATCCGCAATTGCTTTTGCAGTTTTTAGTATAATTATCAAAAAACAGCATGTTTACGATGGCAAAAAAACCATATTCTTTTTTAGAAATAGGTTGAAGTACTAAAAAATCATTTATATCCGTATTTCTGCCGTTGATGTATTTCATTGAGATGCAAACCTTCAGCCCCTATCTTTGATACTTAAATTTTAACCATGAATAATTTACCAAAACAATTGTTTCTCGGTTTCTTAATGTTAAGTACCGGCATCGCAGCATCTGCACAAGCAAAGCCTGTGGTTGTAGATACCACTGCAAAACCTACGGCAGCAACACGATCAGTTGCAACTAACGGCCCCAAGGCATTTAAAGATGTGATAACCGATAAGGCAAAATCGGATGACGGATTTTTTAAAGTTCATAAAGTGGATGAAAAATGGTTTTTTGAAATTCCAGATTCATTGCTTGGAAGAGATATTCTTTCCGTTAACCGTATTTCAAAAGCAGCAGCAGGAATGCGCAGCGGAGGAATGTTTGGTTATGCCGGCGATCAAATTGGACAAAATGTTTTGCGTTTCGAAAAAGGACCCAACAACCGCCTCTTTCTTAAAAATATTTCTTATGCAGAATATGCGAAAGATTCTACTTCGCCCATGTTTACGGCAGTAAATAGTTCCAATATTCAACCAATTGCCGCTTCGTTTGAAGTGAAGGCTTTTTCAAAAGATTCTTCAGGTTCTGTAATTGATATTACAGATTATATAAGTGGCGATAATGATGTATTGCATTTCAACAGTTCTCTAAAAACTTCTATGCGTTTGGGGATGATTCAGGCAGATAAATCTTATGTAGATGGGGTAAAATCTTATCCAATCAATATTGAAATAAAAACGGTGAAAACTTATGGAAGAACACCAGCTCCGCCTGTTCCGGGTGGTTTTGGTGGTGCGCCAATGGGAAATATGACTGTTGAGTTGAACAGCTCATTAGTTCTTTTGCCAAAAATTCCAATGCAAGCAAGACACTTCGATCCGCGAGTTGGATTTTTTGCAGTTGGCTATACCGATTTTGATGCAAACCCGCACGGTGTAAAAAATATAAGTTTAATAAAGCGTTGGAGATTGGAGCCGAAAGATGCAGATATTGAAAAGTTTAAAAAAGGAGAATTGGTAGAACCTAAAAAACCAATCGTATTTTATATCGATCCGGCTACGCCCAAAAAATGGATTCCTTATTTAGTACAAGGAGTAAATGATTGGCAAACAGCTTTTGAAAAAGCAGGATTTAAAAATGCAATTTTTGCAAAATTAGCGCCAACAAAAAGTGAAGACAGTACTTGGAGTTTGGATGATGCGCGCAATTCAGCAATTGTTTATAAGCCATCGGATATTCCCAATGCAAGTGGACCAAGTATTTCAGATCCAAGAAGTGGAGAAATAATGGAAAGTCATATCAACTGGTACCACAATGTAATGCAACTTTTACACGATTGGTATTTTGTACAATGTGCGCCTACTGATCCACGAGCAAGAACAATGGCTTTTGATGATGAACTGATGGGACAACTTATTCGTTTTGTTTCTTCTCACGAAGTTGGCCATACAATTGGGTTACGCCACAATTTTGGATCGAGCAGTAGTGTTCCGGTAGAAAATTTGCGCAACAAAGCTTGGGTGGAAGCAAATGGCCACACACCATCTATTATGGATTATGCTCGTTTTAATTATGTTGCGCAGCCGGAAGATAATATTAATGAAACAGGTCTTTTTCCAAGAATTGGCGATTATGATAAATGGGCAATTGAATGGGGATACAAAGTATTAGATCAGTACAAATCTGACGATGCAGAAAAAACACATTTGAATCAATGGGTTATTGAAAAACTAAAAGATAAAAGATTATGGTTTGGTACGGAAATAAACCCGGATGATCCGCGTAGCCAAAGCGAACAAGTGGGCGACGATGCGATGAAAGGAAGCATGTATGGAATAAAAAATCTTCAACGCATTGTGCCAAATCTTTTGGAATGGACAAAAGAAAAAGATGACGACTATTCAAATTTAGGTCAAATGTATGGTCAAGTAACTGGCCAGTTTTCTCGCTACATGGCGCATGTTACAAAATACATTGGTGGAATTATGGAAACTCCAAGAATGGTGGAAGAAACTGGTGAAGTTTACGAATTGGTTTCGGAAGCAAAACAAAAAGAAGCGGTTGCATTTTTACAAAACCAACTTTTTACAACTCCTAGTTGGTTAATCAATTATTCCATCTTTTCTAAAACAGGAGGCAATCCAGTTTTAACAATTGGAAACATTCAAGATGCAGCTTTGAACAGAATTATAAGTAGCAGAACCATGTCTAAATTATTGGACGGCGAAGCTGCAAAAGGAAATCAAGCTTACCAAGTAACGGAATTGTTATCGGATATGAAAAAAGGAATTTGGAGCGAATTACCTGCTGCTAAATCAATTGATATTTACAGACGTAATTTGCAAAAATCTTATATTAATGTGATGAGCAATATCATTAATCCGCCAGCGGTTTCAATGTCAGCTGGTGTTAGTTTTATTTCTGGCGGTGCTGCTGTTTCAGTAGAAAAGTCGGATGTAAAAAGTATTGTAAGAGCACATTTGAAACAGCTAAAAAATGAAGCAAGGGCAGCTTCGGCAACAATTGCCGACCAAGTAAGTCGCTATCATTTGCAAGATGTTGTTTCTCGAATTGACAACGCATTAGATCCAAAAAATTAAATTGAACTAATTTTAATTCAAAGCGGGGTATTTTTACCCCGCTTTTTTTTCCGATTATCAAAAAAATATTGCCGAATTTTTTATCTTTTGTAATTTCGAAACCATGAGATTTAGAGATGTTTTTTCACTTGCGTTTCGTTCGGTTCGAAGCAACAAATTGCGAACCGGATTAACCATTTCAATTATTGCTTTAGGAATAATGGCTTTAATATTAGTGTACACTTCTATTAAAGCAATCAATCAAAAATTTACAGATAGTTTTTCCACCATGGGTGCAAATGGATTTACAATACGGTTTAAGGAAAGAAATTTTCAAATGGGAAACGGTGGAATGGATAAATTGAAAAAAGAAAAAGCCGGAAACAAAAAAGCGAAAAAATCAAATATGGGAAAACACATCACAATTGATGATGCAGAAATATTTAGAAAAAATTATCAGTTTCCTTCCATTTCAAGTATATCAGTTTTTGCAAATCGCAATGCGTTGATTTCTTTCGAAACAAAAAAAACAAGTCCCAATGTAGTTTTATTTGGTGGCGATGAAAACTATTTGGATTTAAATGGATTTAATTTAATAGCCGGTAGAAATATAAATCTTGTTGATATTCATTCTGCCCGATATGTTTGTTTACTTGGAAATGATGTTGCTAGTAAATTATTTAATTCAAAACCTGAAAAAGCTATCAATGCAATTGTTCGAGTACAAAATATTCCTTACCGCGTAATTGGTGTACTTGCAAGTCGCGGTTCTTCTTTTGGAATGAGTTGGGATAACCGCGTTGTCATTTCTTATAAAAATGTACATCGACAATTCAATTCAAACAGCTCGTATGTGGTTGGCGTTATGGCCGACGACCTTACGCTGGTAAACGAGGCGATGGGAGAAGCCGAGGGTTTATTTCGGTCGGTAAGAAAATTAACTACTACAGAAGAAAATAATTTTGTAATGGATCGCAACGACAGTATTGTAGAAAAAGCAATGAACTCCATTCGATTTATTACAATCTCTGCAACAGTAATTGCATTAATTACTTTAATTGGAGCAGCCATTGGATTAATGAACATCATGCTGGTAGCTGTTACCGAAAGAACAAAAGAAGTAGGATTGATAAAAGCAATTGGAGGTAAAAGCAAAACTGTTCGCTACCAATTTTTATTGGAAGCAACAATAATAAGTGTACTCGGCGCCATTTTTGGAATCATATTGGGAATATTATTAGGAAATGTAGTATCGTTATTAATTAATACCGGGTTTGTAGTTCCATGGAATTGGGTAATACTTGGTGTAGCAATTTGTACAATCGTAGGTTTGTTGGCTGGGCTTTATCCCGCATTAAAAGCAGGTAGGCTAAATCCAATAGAAGCACTTAGGTACGAATAAATGCAAAATTCACTTTAATAAAAAAAATATTTTTTTAACTACAGAAACAAATACTTCCTTGTGGGAGGTTTTTCTCTAAAAAAAAGTTGTTGGAGAACAAAAATTATGTAATTTGCTCGCCTTGTTGAAATGAAATTGAAAATATTTAAAATCAAATATTATTTCAAATTAACATTACTGAAAAAAATAATTTTTTTAAATTTTATTAAACTAAAAACTAAGATCATGGCTGAAACAAAATCGACAGGTGCAGCATCTGTAAAAGCTACTTCTGTACAGGCAAAACAAAGCAACAATTCCATTTCATGGATTGCACCAATTTTTTGTGTTATTGGTGGTTACGCTATTTGGCGGTTTATTTTTGGAGCTGCAAGTGGCTTCGAAGTTCCGGGAGAAGGTTGGTTCTGGCCTCACCACCAAAAGCCAATTGGCGCATTAAATGCAATTTATGAAGGGGGGATCATCGTTCCACTTTTGATAGCCATGTTTTTGATGGTTGTAACTTTTTCTATTGAGCGTTACATGACTATTCGCAAAGCATTGGGTGGCGGTTCTATCGAAGAATTAATTCGTAAAGTGCAATATTTTCTTGCAAGCAAAAATGTGGATGATGCAATTGCTGAGTGTGATAAGCAAGGTGGATCAGTAGCAAATGTAATGCGTGCAGGATTGTGTCGATACAAAGAAATGACTACGAATACTGAATTTAATGCTGAGCAAAAAGTAATCGCTATTCAAAAGGAAGTAGAAGAAGCAACTGCTTTGGAATTACCCATGTTGCAAAAAAATCTAGTATTTCTTTCAACGATAACCTCAGTTGGTACATTGGTGGCATTGTTGGGTACTGTATTAGGAATGATTCGTTCCTTCTCAGCATTGGGAGATGCAGGTGGTGGTGCTGGTGCAGCAACTGAATTGGCTGTTGGTATTTCCGAAGCGTTATATAATACTGCATTGGGAATTGGTACCTCATCCATTTCGTTAATTATGTATAACATATTTACCACTAAAATTGATTCAATTACTTACGGTATTGACGAATCTGGTTTCACACTTACACAAAGTTTTGCATCGCTTTATAAATAAGCGATTCGACTTTTTGGAAATTTTGAATTTCAATACTAAAATAATTTTAAATGCCAAATGTTAAAATACCAAGAAAGAGTACCGATACGGATATGACGCCTTTCGTGGATGTGGCTTTTCTGATACTTACTTTTTTCATCATGGCTACCAAGTTTAAACCTGCAGAGCCTGTAGAAATTAAAACACCGAATTCAGTCTCTACAAAAGCTCTTCCGGAAAATGATGCCATTTTGGTTACATTGGATAGTTCGGGAAGAGTGTTTTTCAGCATGCTTGCTGAAAAAGATCCGCAGCAGAAAATGCAAGTGATTAAAAATTTGAATGAAACTCGGAAGCTCGGACTCACAGAAACGGAGATGTTGCGTTTTGTACAAACGCATGCAGTGGGAGTACCATTTAATTCGTTGAAACAGTTTTTATCTATTCCTGTTGATGATCAAAAATCAATACGACAGCCTGGAATTCCTTTGGATTCTTTGGGTGGTGAACTTACTTATTGGATTAGAGATGCCGTAAGTGCATTTTACGGTAAAAAAGTAAACTATATGGTTAAAGGAGATAATAACGCCAAATACCCATCGTTTAAAATGGTGTTAGGCGCATTCAAGAAAAATGATATTTTCAAATTCAATATTATTACCATGCTTGAAGATGCACCCGATGGAACTCCATTAGCTGAATCAAGAAAAATGGCAAAAAACAAGTAGATTATTATTAAATAACTAATTATTAAAAACTGAATTATGGCAAGTATCGATTCCGGAGGAGATGGCGGCAGTCATAAAAAAGGACCTGGTGTCAAAAAGGCGAAAAAACTTTCTACAAGGGTAGATATGACACCAATGGTGGATCTCGGATTTTTGCTTATCACTTTCTTCATTTTTACAACAACCATGAGTAGCCCAACTACAATGGATTTGTTTATGCCAAAAGACACAGATAAAGAAGAAGAACAAAATAAAGTGAAAAAATCCGGTGCGTTAACTATCATGCTCGGCAAAGATGATCAGGTTTATTATTACGAAGAAAAATTGAAACCCGACGCATCTAATTTTCTATCCACAACTTTTAATGGTATTCGCAAAATCATTTCCAATAAGAAAAAAGAGGTGATTGGAAATCATATCCACGATAGTAAATGTCCAGAAGTTTGGCAAAAACACAATGGTGATAAAACCTATTGTCTCGATACGGATTTAGTAATTATTATTAAACCTGATACGGGTGCCACTTTCAAAAACACAGTGGATATTTTGGACGAAATGACCATCAACGAAATAAAACGATTTGCCATGGTTGACTTATTTGCAGATGAAATAAAATTAATTAAGGCAACAGAAGAATCGGCAGGAATAAAATAAAGTTGAATTAATTTGGAATGCATTTTTTGCATTAGATAATTAAATGATATTATATGGATATTAATAAAATTCTTTCGAGCGACGTTCTTGACCTTCTTTTTGAAGGCAAGAATAAATTGTATGGCGCTTATGAATTGCGCAGAAGTTATAATAAAAGATTAAAAACCGCTTTGATTTACACTTCGGCAGTTGCGCTACTTGCAATTGGCGGTTCTTTATTGGCAAATTCATTAAAAAACAATTCCGGTCAATTGGACATCAGAGAAGTTACTTTAACTAAAATTGACCAAGAAGAGGAAAAGAAACCGGAACCACCACCACCACCACCACCAAAGCAAGAGCCACCAAAAGTAGAAATGGCTAAGTTTACCCCTCCAAAAGTTGTGGAAGATGAAGAAGTACAAAAAGAAGACATACCACCAGAGCAAGATAAATTGGAAGATACAAAAATTGATGTTGTAAGTCAGGAAGGTGAAAAAGATATGGGAATTGCAATTGATGATGGAAGACAAATTATCGAAGAAAAAAAAGAAGACGACGAAAATAAAATTTTTGAAAAAGTTGAAGTAGAAGCCTCTTTTACCGGAGGAGAAAAAGCCTGGAAAAATTACTTAATCAGAAATTTGGATGCCGGAACACCAATTGAAAACGGAGCACCGGAAGGAATTCATACTGTTGTTGTTCAATTTATTGTGGACAAAGAAGGGAATATTAGCGACGTAAGAGCCCTTACAGACAAAGGTTACGGCATGGAAGAAGAAGCGGTTCGCGTTATTAAAAGAGGCCCAAAATGGGTTGCAGCTGTTCAAAATGGTCGTTTTGTAAAAGCATATCGCAAACAACCAATTTCGTTTGTAGTAACTCCTGAATAAAAAATATTTTTTTCTTTTATACAATCCCTTCTGAGTTTTCAGTAGGGATTTTTACTTTTGATGAATAATGAATGGAAAAATTAAAAGTTGGAACGATACAATAGTTGCACTTGTAACTGCACCGGGCATTGGTGCAATTGGAATTATTCGATTAAGCGGTGAAAATGCACTTGCGATAGCCAATGAATTATTTACTTCAAAAAATTTAATAAACCAAAAATCACATACACTGCATGTTGGATTTTTAAAAGAAGAAAACAAAGTTTTGGATGAAGTAGTTGTCTCCATTTTCAAATCACCCAAAAGTTATACGGGAGAAAATATTGTGGAATTTAGTTCGCACGGATCTCCGTTTATTCAGCAACAAATTATTGATGCTTGTATTAAAAAAGGTGCAAGATTAGCCAAGCCGGGCGAGTTTACACTTCGTGCATTTTTAAATGGCAAATTAGATCTTACGCAAGCCGAAGCAGTTGCTGATTTAATTGCATCAAATACTTCGGCATCACACAAAACTGCATTGCTAAATATGCGCGGTGGTTTTTCAAATGATTTGAAAGAGTTAAGAGAACAACTCATAAAATTTTCTGCGCTAATAGAATTGGAGTTGGATTTTTCTCAAGAAGATGTTGCATTTGCCGATAGAAAAGAATTGACAAATTTAATTCAGCAATTAATTCATGAAAACCAACAACTGCTGCATTCTTTTAAATTGGGGAATGCAATTAAAAACGGTGTACAAGTTGCGATAATTGGAAAACCGAATGCAGGAAAATCTACTTTGTTAAATACATTGCTGAACGAAAATCGTGCAATTGTAAGTGATATTGCTGGCACCACACGCGATACGATTGAAGAAGTTTTAAATATTGGTGGCGTATTATTTCGGTTAATTGATACAGCGGGTATTCGCGAGCATTCGCAAGATGTAATTGAAAAAATTGGCGTAGAAAAAAGTTATGAAAAAATGCGTTCGGCGCAGTTGGTAATTTATCTTTTTGATGTAAACGAAATGGATGCAAATCAATTGAAAGAAGTAACCGAAAATTTTGAAAAAGAAAAAATTCAATTTCTTTTGGTTGGAAATAAAGTAGATAATATCGAAGAAAAATTCAAACAAAAATTTGCAACCATTCCTAAAATTATTTTTATAGCTGCAAAAGAAAATTTTCAAATTGAAAATTTGAAAAATGCACTTTTAGAAAATATATTTTTGGGGCATACAAATAGCGAAGCAACAATTGTAACCAATGTCCGACATTACGAAGCATTGCAAAAACTAAGCGATTCACTCAACGATGTTCAAAGGGGATTGACTGAAAATATTTCGGGAGAATTAATGGCATTGGACATTCGAAGGTGTTTGCATTTTCTTGGGGAAATTACCGGCGAAATAACAAACGACGATCAACTAGATTTTATTTTTAGTAAGTTCTGTATCGGCAAATAAACGCCGAAAATCAACGATAACCATCAATAACAAAAAATAAATGAAACCCTTGCTAGTCAAGGGTTTTCGCGTTTTTAGACCAACTGTCATTTTTCGTCATTTTTGGCGTTTTGCACCAGTTTTGTTGCTCATTTGTTGGCGAGATTTTATGAGCAACATGTCAGCAACAAATTCAGAACGTAACAAAAAAAATTGCTACACACTGCTACATGCTGCTACATACTGCTACATGGAGCTACATAACGGTGAAATGACAATGACTGCTAGTAAACACCCATATCCGAAAATCTGTGTTTTCTGTCAAGAAGCGTTCTTGGCAAGGAAAAGCACCACTTTGTACTGCTCTCAGAAATGTGCCGCCAAGGCCTATAAAGAGAACAAAAGACAGGAGAAATTACTCCAAGACAAGTCACTTGTAAAAAGCCAATTAACTGCCCCTGTAGTGATGATTCAAGCCAGGGAGGTTTTGAGCATAAATGAGGTGAGTTTGTTGCTAGGAGTGAGTCGATGGACAGTCATGCGGATGTATAAAACCAATAAAATTCGCACGATTACCATTGGAAATCGGAGATTAATCCTCCGCGAAGAATTAGATAAACTTTTAAAATACAAATAGTTATGAAGGTTACACTTAGACAGCGTCTTTTAAAGACAGGCCGGATCAGCCTTTACCTAGATCACTGCCCACCAATTATCCATCCCGAAAGTGGCAAATTAACCCGGTGGGAATACCTCAATATGTATCTCTACAGTCCCCCGAGGGATGAGACGGAGAAACGTCACAACCGTGACATAGAAACTTTAGCACGATCCATTGCTGCCAATCGTCAACTGGATAGGTTAGCAGGAAAGTTCGGGATCAAACGGAGTTCTGAATTTGAAGATTTTTTACCCTTCTATGAAAAGCAGGTAAAGAAATGGGTTGGTAATCCAAACACACATGGTGGTTGGGTGGCTTCCTACAAAACCTTCTTACAGTTTTGTAATAACCAGTGCAATTTTGGTGATATCACGCCGCAGTTTATAAATGAGTACAAAGAGTTTTTAGAGAAAAAAGCTACACGTATCAATTCACCCAAAATGCGCATCTCTCAAAATTCTTGTTACACCTATTACAACAAGTTGCGAGCAACGGTGCGTGAAGCGATGGTATTTGGTCATATGATTAGCAATCCTTTTGATGCGGTGAAAGGAGT
>SXGS01582853.1_pt1 | contig 42564 bp, 49 predicted proteins | sample 3174681 | NCBI WGS metagenome assembly SXGS01 (sample SAMN11356861, study PRJNA531348) | freshwater metagenome | isolation source: freshwater sample F1-80 | place: China: Fuxian Lake, Yuxi | collected 2017-12-25 | reverse complement strand
TATACATCCATTACAAACAATCTCATTAGATGTATGCGACACTCCAGAAGAAGGTGAAGTAGTAGCAAAACCTCCGCTTTGCGAATAAGCGAACTGAACGCCAAAGGCAAAAACTAATATTCCTATGAATAAACTCCAAAAAAGAAAAGTCTCCTTTTTCATAATTAAAACAAGGAAGTAATGTTTAAAAACTTGTTGTAAAAAAATAGAAAGATGACCAAAGCAATTAAGAAAGCGGGAGCAAATGGAACTCCCGATTTTATCCAAACTTTCTTATTGTTTTTTCTAAGCAATAATATTTCTTCATAACTTACCCCGTGAACAGTTTTAAGAATAATCTTATTGCCTACACGAACATCGGAAACAAGCCAATCTCCTTCACTTAATATTTGAGGAGAAACGAGTTTAATCATGCAAGTATTTTCAAGAGATTTTGTATATACGAACATCAGGAAGAATAAAGGAAAAATAAATGAATAAAGCAAATTAGAAAAAGCACCAATTAAAATTCCAATAACTAGAGAGACAACAAAAAATAATTTGTATTTTATAAAATTTTTAGAAAATTCATTTGAAAAGTTGGTAAAATTGGTAAATACAAGAACCAAGCTATAACTTAATGTATAAACAACTCCGACAATAAGTAAAAGTAAAACAAATCCGAAACCATAAAACAAATAATCTATTATAGAGTTATACGCAAATATCCCCCCTAAGCCAAATAACAATTTAGCATCTCCTCCAGCAAACACATGACCATAATATAAAAGATATCCTAAGACTACAAAAAAAAATACTCCTCCAAGTCCAAATAAAAAGAAAGAGAGATTATCAAAATATACCGCATAAACTAACCTAGTTGCCAAAACAAAAAAGATTAATGAAAAAGTAAGCCAGTTAGATATCTCACGAAATCTCAAATCTTGAACTACTGCAAAAATTATAGCAACAAAAGCTAAAATATAAAGGAAAAGATATTCATACATAATATAACAAAAACAAGCACATTTATTAATATTGGGTAACAAAATAAATAATGCAAAATGAGCGCGTGCACAAGTATGTACCAATAGCAATTCTAGGAATCCTAGCAGTAATTTCTTTCATGATAATAAGGCCTTACATTTTAGCATTGTTAAGTGCATTTATTTTGGCTTACTTGGTGAGGCCATTAAACGAAAGATTGGAAAAAAAGCTATCTACAAATTTATCGGCGATTACTACAATAACTATAACTCTCTTACTAATTTTTGTTCCGATCGGTTGGACCATAACTGAAATAGCAACGCAAGGATATAGTTTTGTAGAAAGCGGAACATTAGAGAAATTAATAAATTCTATTCAAGATTGGAAAGTCTTTGAAAAATATAACTTAAGTAGTGAAATAAATCAATTAGCAGGAAAAGCAATAGAATCAGTAACAAGCATAACCCTCACCCTTATTGAAATAATTATCGGATTATTCATAATGGTTTTTGCAATGTATTATTTACTGATAGACTGGAATAAAATAAGTGATAGGATCAAAAAAGCACTACCTTTCTCAAATAAAGAAAATCTCGCAAAAGAAATAGCGAATACTACAAAGAAAATAGTTCATGGAACATTATTCATAGCAATAATTGAATTCGTAATTGCAGCAGTAGGTTTCGGACTCGCAGGAGTTAATTTCTTCATAGTCTTAGCGACACTTACAGCAATACTAGCCTTCGTTCCAGGAGGACCAGGAATCATATGGATCCCCCTAGCAATACTGAATATAATAAATCAAAATTACTTTAGTATGGTAATCGTGATTATAACTGGTCTAATAATTTCTTTAGGAGTAGACACAATACTAAGAGCAAGAATAGCAGGCAAAGACGCAAAAATACACCCACTTATAGCTTTAGTGGGTATTTTAGGAGGAACACCTGTATTCGGAATATTGGGAATAATTATCGGTCCATTATTCCTTTCATACACGATACAGATAATAGAAGAAATATTAAGAGAATATCAATAAACTAAGTTAGATTTTAGTTTGCTCGCGAGTCCTGAATTGCCCGCCTTTCTTATATTTGTTAAATCCTCGTTGTTTCTTCTTATCATTCTTACTCTTGCGTTTTCCAGCAAATCCATAATCATCAGACATAAAACAAGGAAATAAATTGAATATAAATATCTAATGTGTCTATCAATCTTGTAATAAAGACATCTCTTCAGGAAAAATATTACTCAACCCCAAAATAGATTATTAATGAATTTAATCCAATAAATAAAATCTCAAGCAGGACAAGAAACGGCAACGCAATTGTTCATAGAAGGACAACTCACTCCAATTAAAGAATCAGTGCAAGATAAATTCTTTTTGTCTACACTAAACTTTTCACAACAAAAAACAAAAGCATTATCTGCTGTGCACGCAATTTCACAAGCTTGTTTAATAGTAGAAATACCAGTAGTACTTGCAATAGGCTTAACTCCTGAATTAAACCACCCAAATCCATTTTTCAAAAATAGAATTAAACCAATCATAACCGCAATAGATAATATAATAATAATTATCGTAGATATTGCCATCTCAAACCCTTTTTCATTCATATAACAAGCAAAACTTCAAGACTATTAAACATTACGCAAAAAAGAGAAGTAAATATTATGCACAGGCATTATTAGCAACAGTACAAGTTTTACCATTAGTAGCGCAACTCCCTGTACCACACTTACAAGGAGCATTATTGACTTTTCCATCTGCACCAGCAGTACAAGCAATAATAGCTTTTCCAGTAGCAGTTCCAGTAGCGGGAGGAGTAACTTGAGGATTAACAACTCCACAATTAGTCTGATCTATTTTCGTTTCAGGTTTACCAGAAGCAAGAGAAGCACAAGCAGCTTTTTGAGCATCTTCATCATTACCTGAACATTGCAATTCAGGCCTACTTGTATCAATATCATCCTGTCCCAAAGAAGTAAGAATATCTGAATATCTACAATTCAAAAGCACATTATTTCCATCAATCTTAACCAATCTATATTTACAAAAGTCAATAGTCAAACTTCCTTGTGCATAACCGACACATGCTTTAGCAATTTGCTGTAACTGGCTCGGTCCAGAATCAAATAAATCAAAGAAGAAACTCCAACCCTTAGTGAATCCAACAATAAGCATAACAAGAACAGCAAGACCTAAAACAATGAGGATAACAGTACTTATTGTTACATCTCCTTTCTTATTTCGAGGACTAATCACCATATTAAGAAGATAACTAACGCATTTATAAACATTTTCTAAATAAAGAGAGATTAGATATAATCCACAGAGACAACTTTTTCTTTAGTAAAGACAATCTTCAAACCAAAATCTCTATTAATTATATTGAGACTATCGCTAGATTTTACCTTGTAAAACAATCCATTCACTTCTAGAGTATATTGAAAACCATTATTAATCAAAGAATAATCCAAATTGGCAAGTTTAGCAAAAACATTATTATCTGTATATTTGTCAGAAATCCGTTCATTTTGCGCAAGAGTCCGTAGGCTATTATTAAAAGCCAATTCAAACTCAACCGAATTTTTAGATAAAACAATAGAACCTAAAACAATTTTATTAACTCCTTCTTTTATCAAAAAATTATTTTGTTTAGCTTCTAAAGAAAGTCCTTTGAATTCAGAGTCTTTTAATTTTACTTTACCTCCAAAAGAATAAAACGAATAAAGAGCAGTAGTTACCAAAATCAATGCGCCAACAACTAACAAAAGAGTGCCTATATGTCCTTTTCTATTCATAGCTTATCCTCCTTAATATAAAATATAAAATTATCACAAAATTCCTTATATTTTACTTCAGTAAATTCTTTGTCAAATACTTTTGCAAAATCAAATCTATTTACTTTTAATTGATTTTCAGAATATTTATCTTGAAATGCCCCAAACCAAGAATATAAAACGGAACCATATCCCCCCACCCCACCATTATATCTATCTACAAAAGCAAATGAATGTTTTCCTTCAAACAAATCACGAAAATCATTTCTAAGAGCTATTCCTAATCTATTAGAAAGAGACTTATCTTTACAAAGCATATTGAAAGCTTCATTGACAGGAATAGACTTACCTTCAAATATAACAGAAGTAGATAAATAAGTATCAAGAATATTTGCAGACGAAGAAAGCCCATTAGCCAAAAATCCTGAAACAACTACGAAGACAAGCATAATAACAAAAACAAGAATCAATGCAGGAACACTTGTAATTATCTGCCCTATTTCTGTTCCGGCCCTACGATTCATATTGAAACCCTCCGAGAGTTTTGGCTTGTTCCAGTAATCAACTCATAATCTCCAAATACTTCACTTTTACATAAAGGAAAATCTCTATTTTTAAGAGCAGAATTGAAACCACATCTTATTTTAAAATCATAAACCCCTACAAAAAACTCCTTATTGTCAGACAATTTCCTCAAATAGACAAGATGTTTCCCATCTTCTAATATGTCTTTAGATAAGTCACACTTATCAAAAAATAAAGTCTGATTTTCAACAAATCCTTTTTCAAAAAAATTATTTTTTAAAAAACATTCTCGTACATCAATAAAAATAGCATCTGCCTCAACTTGTCTAAATTCATATCCTTTTCCAAAAAAAGCGTAAGCCCCTCCTACAAGACCCCCAGCAATTATAATCATCATAAGAAAGAAAACAAAAAACAATAACCCGCTTCCGGTGTTTCCTTGCCTGAATTTAATCATCGTTGCTTCTCCTTAACCTTAAAAATAAACCTCGTGGTCGTTCCAGTTCCAGAAGGAACCTCTATCCTAGGCTCAACCACATCCAAATCTTTGAAAAATGTAAAACTCGTTCCGGCTCCATTTCTAACACTTATTGAAACCCTATTATTTACATTATCTACTGAAATAATCTCTCTATAATTTTTACCATTCTTAATAGCTATAACTGCGAGCTCCGTAACATCTAAAGTAATCTCACTCCCAGGTTGGGCTTTGTTTATCTGTAAAGAAATTTGTTTTGCATAGAAATCTTCCCAGTATGTTGCACTATCTTGATATCCTGTAACAAAATAAAACATTAACATAAAAAATACAAGAAATAGAAAAGTAAAAATTAAATTATCATAAAGTATCCCTTCGCCCCGTTTATTCATCAAAAATTGAGTTTTATCAAAGATATAAAGATAACGCTAAATAAGATCTCTTAAATCCTACTCTAAGCAGGAGGAATAAAATCTATTTCTTGATCGTCTCTAATAATATTGTCTTTAAAATTACAACCTATGGCTCGGAGTTTACCAAAAATAGGGTTTCCTTTCTCATTTGTTCCATAAATATTACCACCATTATAAATTAAATCACGATGTTTTTCGTTTGTATCTTTAAGTATTCCATAATCCACGATTAAAGAAACCAAGTTTAAGTCTCTAGAAATAAAAACAGTCATTAATTCATCATAAGTATAAGCACAAGTAGCAGAATAATCTGCAATTTTTAATAATCTTTTATAAGAACTTTCTTCACGTAATTTTGATGAAACAGATATTTTTTCGTCGGCAAATCTACAAATCCCTTCTTTCTGACAGGTATCTTTATCTGGTAATTTCTTGCAAAGACAAAGGCAATTTTTATCAAAACATTTTTGAGGTTTATCATTAGAAGCAACACTCTTATCCCAAGCAACTAATACCCAATCTTCAACACCTCGAATAGGAAAAGTATTATTTTCATTATCTTGTAAAGCCTCAATCTTTCCTTGTATACTATCCAAAAACTGCGCAGCATTTTTCTCATCTTGAGAGATAAAAAAATTATATAATTTTACAGCCAAAAAGCCAATAAGCAAGATACCAGCAACAGAAACAATCGTTGATAAGATACTTGCAGTAAAATCTCCTTTCTTAATTAAAATAGGTCTAATCATAAATTGCCCTCTATTCCCCCGAAACACATATCATTGACAGTTTTAACATCCCAAACAACAGGCTTAACAAGACTACACCCAAGTTTAGCTTTATCTCCATTCTTTTCGGCTTCACCACAAGCAGCAAAAGAGACAGCTTGATTATCTTCGGCAATATCTTTAGCGGCGAGATAAGCTCCACCTGTTCCAGCCAATGCAACAATAGTAGAAATAATAGGGAAAGAAGTAATTGCTTTCCTACCTACTCCCGTTAGTAATCCTCCTCCACCAATAGCGGTCCCAGCCATGATTGCGGCCTCTTCAGCAATTTTTGTAGGATCTCCTTCTGTTTTTATCTGCATAAATATCACTGCAATTTGTGAACCCCCAACAGAAGGCTTAGCATATTTATTTCCTTCTTCAGAAGTATCAATTTTATCAGCACCTGCATAACTTCTAACACTCTCATCAGTCATAGTTTGCAAATAAGTTAAAGTGCTTCCAGGAACAAGTTCACGAGCCATAAAAGCATTTGAATTAACTCTTTTCAAAATATTAGTCTTCTCATCTTCTTTAACAAGTTCTTCAGAAAGCGCAACACGAGAACAAACAATACATTTTGGTTGAATAGTCTTAACAAGTTGACCAACATCACTACCTAATAAATCTAACAATCCTGAAGTAATTGTTGTAGCCACTCCTCCCTCTCCCCTAAATACATCTAATTTCCCCTGACCAGTCATAGCCCAACAATCAAAAATAGCGTTTGCCGTCTCTCTTTCAATTGTTCTTTGCGCCTCTGTCTGTTGTCCTAAATCTCCTAATTTAACTTTGACAACTCTGACATTCTCTTCTCCAGCAAACTGCTTACAATCACTCTCTTTTCCAAAAAGTCCATTATCTAAAGTAATACAAACCTTTTCAGTGGTGCATTGTAAGGGAATTGCTTGCTGGGCAACCGCAGGCAAAGTAGCTCTCTCAAGAACAGATAGACTACAGAGTTCTCTTTCAGTTAAAGACTGATTATCAAAAATAGCAAAAAGAAAAAGAAACACAAGAACAAACCCCCCAATGGCCAAAACTAAAATGGCTATCTGTTGTGAAGTAAGCTCTCCTCTTTTATCCATGAACATTAAGGCAAAACCTCATTTATTAATATTAGCGTAAACCTAACCTCTTAAACAAAAAGTAAATTGCAGTAGCTCCTAAGAAAAATATCAAAACCCAGATTATAATTTTAATAGTCTCATCAGTAGAACCTTTTTTTGAAATCAAAAAAACAAAAGAGTTAGTCTTTGTTTCATCAAAAATATCTAATTTTTGAATGCCTCGCAATCCAGTGGATTGCTTAGTTTGGATGCTCGAAGTGCTCCACAACCTAAATGAGAGAATTTGTGAAAGCACTTGCGACATCATGATTGAACCTCTTTAACAACTATAGACTTAACGTTCTTTCCTCTAAGATAATTTAACCCTTGAACAGTTAAATCATAATTTAATTTATCTAAATTAGGATAAGAAATCTTAAGTTCATCAAACGTATCCATATCTGAAACCGAAAAGAGACCATTTTCAACACTCCCAATGATATAAGAGTCTCCTAAAACAGGTAATCCCTCAGGAATAGATTTTATAGTAACAGTATAGTACAGAAAACCATCTTTTAGATAAACAGCAACATATGCTGAAAAAGTTCCAGAGCTAGTAATCTCTCTTTTTTGAAGTCTCTGAATACCATCAGAAGATTTTTCAAAATAAAATTTAGGCAAAAGATGTTTATTATACTCATCCAACACTAAATAATTAAATCGATTAACAATAGTTTCTCTATCCTCTTTCCATTCTTCCCATTCCTTGCCTTTAACAAAGTCTATTTTCAAAGATTCTTTAGAACCAGCAACATAAACTCCTTTATTTCCATCAGTAAAGGATGCATGTCGACCATATAGATAACCCTTCGGAAGAGTAATTGCTACAAGACCTTCGTAAAAACTTTTGCCATTTAGAAGATTCCTGAATTTTTCTTGCGAATCAATCCTATCAGAAGCATAAACAATATTGCCTTGATTTACATCTGAAGTTTGATACCCCCATCCTTTTTGAGGAATCCACCATAATTTTTCCCAATCATTAACCTTCTTTTTTGCATCATAATAAATCTCTACTTTCGCATCATTCTTCCAATCAGACCTATCCACAAGAGTATCATCATATTGTTCAACTTTAAAGCAATCTTGTTTTTTCCATTTTTCATCACTTGTATCTAAAACAGGCCGGTCTAACTCAATAAATAGATATTGATCAACTTTTCTAACAGTATAAGTCTTAGGCAAAGAACTTAGAGGAGTGTTAGCATCTCCAACTTTCTGAAAAGTGTTTATAGTTAAAAACTTCTCACAAGACTGACCAGCTAAAATAGAATCTCTCCAAGCAATAGCGGACAAATAAGCTTGAGAACCCTTTTCTTGAGAAAATATTTTATCAGCAGGTCCGCCAGAAGAATAAAAGAAATTGTTATATATATCTATATTTGCTATATTCTTGAAATCTGCATCTGCAAAACCAGATTTTGTTAAAGAAGTTACAGGAAAAAGTATCTGAGGAAAAAGAACAGGAGAGCCAGAAGGACTAAAGGGAGACACTTTCCAATATCTCCAATCATTAACAGAAACCTGAAATTCTGTTGGCCTTCTTTCTATAGTTGCATAAAAATCATATAGCGCTTTATGAACTTGTTTAGGTTCAAAAACATGAGAATTCAAAGTAAACTGATAATCTTTAATATAATCTATCTCTTTCCATTTATCGCCAGCAAAATATTGAAGACCCAAATTATCTAAATTAAGCGCAACAATACCGACACCAGAAGTTGAATTTCCAAAAGCAAAATCTGGAAGAGTTCTCGCTCCAAAAATAATTTGGTTAAGATATCCAAAAGCACCAGTAAAATAAGCAATCAATATAATAAAAGCAAGAGTTATAGGAACAAATATACTTCTTGACTCATCTCCTCTTCTGAACATCATTTTCCAAATCTCCAAATTTGTTTAATCCATCCCAAAGCGTTATTTCCTTTACCAGAAAGAACAGAATAAAGAACAAACAGAAGCACAATAACTCCTATAGTGATAATCCAAGGAACCAAATTATCAGTAGTAAGTTCACCTTTTCTTGCCATAAAAAACAAAATACCTCAACGAATATAAATCTAACCTTTCAGAATTTTTACCATGTGTATGCCCTTTCCCCATTGAGGATGAATTTTCTCTCCTACAACCACATATCCAAGTTTCTTGTAAAATCCAACCGCAGATAAACTCGCAATCAACCAGAGTGCAGAAATTCCTTTACCTACTGCAGAACTTTCTAAAAGTTCCATCAGTTTGAGGCCAATCCTCTTTCCTTGAAAATTAGGGTCTATGAAAACAGCCATTATCTCTTCGTCTCTTAGTGTTGCAGTTCCAACAAGTTTTTTACCAACTAGACAAACATAAACTATCTTTCTATCTAAATTCAAACAGAAATTTTCAGGAGAATAATAATCTGCAAGAGAATCAATCTGTTCTTTAGTATAACTTGAATTATCTCTAATCCTTACTGAACGCTTAATCAATTTAGAAACCTCAAAGGCATCTTTCAATTCAAAAAGGCGAAAACGCATAATAGTCTAAGTAATTCAATATATAAAACATACTTATACCATATGATTTAATAACGCATTAGACGTAATTTTATTGAGGGAAGATGGTAACAACAGATGAAATTTTAAAAAAATATAGTGGTAAAATTGAGTCTAAACTAAACAACGATTCTCCAAACCCAGATTATTCTCGCGAATATGTCCAATTTAAACAAGATATGATTCCAGAAATCTCCTCTTACAAAAGATGGGCAGATTCTCTAGGAAACATAATCAGAATAAAAGTTTCTGACAAAGACAAAGCAAAAATACAAAGAGATTTAGATATAGCTCATTTAGATATTGAAGCGAGTCAATCAGCTTCCTTAGCAGTAGTCTCAATGTTATTAGTTTTATTCTTAACTCTCGGAGTAACTTTAAGTGTAAGCCTGCTTGGAAATTCTTTTCCTTTAATGTTGACTTTTTTAGGATTTATCCTTAGTATATTTGTATATTACTATGTTTATTCAATGCCTAAAAGACTCGCAAATATTTGGCGGTTAAAAGCTTCAGCACAAATGATACCAGCAATATTGTATGTTGTAATTTACATGAAGCACACATCTAACCTTGAAAGAGCAGTTCAATTTGCATCCCAACATATGGAAGCACCTTTAGCTCTAGACTTCCGAAAAGTCTTCTACGATGTAGAAGTAGGAAAATACCAGTCAATAAAACAATCTCTTGATGCTTATTTGGAAACTTGGAGAGATTATGCTCCAGAGTTTGTAGAATCATTTCATCTTATTGAGTCAAGTTTATTCGAACCTTCAGAAGCTCAAAGAGTAAGAACTTTAGAAAAAGCATTGCAAGTCATACTAGACGGAGTTTATGATAAAATGTTGTCTTATACAAGAGAAATTAGAACTCCTCTAACCAATATCTATATGTTAGGAATTATCTTACCAACTTTAGCTCTTGCACTCTTACCATTAGCTGCAGTAGTAATTGGTGGAGGATTAAAGTGGTACCATATATTTGTATTATTCAATTTGATAATTCCAATAGGAGTATATTTCATGACTTCCGAAGTATTATTGAAAAGACCAGGAGGTTACGGAGAAACATCTATTCTTGAAAAGAACCCTCTTTATCCACAATACATCTCAAATAAACCTTGGATAATAGCTGGACTAATCGCAATACCTCTTTTCATAATTGGGTTAATGCCTTTCCTATTTCAAGTAGACGCCATAACTAATCTTCTCAATCTTAAAAGCGACTATACTTTTGAACAATTAGGGATACCTTTCTTTCAAGACCAAAATTTCTTTGATTTTAAAAAAGTAGGAAGCAACACTATCGGGCCCTTTGGAATAGGAGGAATGATTCTAAGTCTATTCATACCTATGTCCTTTGCAGTTTGTTTATCAGTAGCATATAAATTAAAGACAAAAGAAATAATCAAATCAAGAACTGAAACAAAAGACTTAGAACATGAATTCACAAATACTCTTTTCCAATTAGGGAATCGTTTAGGAGATGGAGTTCCTGCAGAAATAGTTTTTGCAAAAGTCGCAGAACAAACACAAGGTCAAAAAACTCAAAGTTTCTTTGCACTAGTAAATCAGAATATACAGCAATTAGGTATGCCTGTTGAAGAAGCAATATTTAACAACGAAAGAGGCTCAATAATCTACTACCCTTCTGCGGTAATAGCTACCAGTATGGGGATACTAGTAGAATCTGTAAAAAAAGGACTTCAAATCGCAGCAAGAGCAATGATGTCGATATCGGATTACGTAAAAAATATACAGAAAATAAACGATCGTCTAAAAGATTTATTGGCAGAAGTAGTTTCAGATATGCGTTCAAATATGACCTTCCTCGCACCATTATTGTCTGGAATAATCATAGGCCTAACTTCAATGATTGCGATAATTTTAAACAAATTAAAAGGGTTATCAGACCTTACAGGAGGAAGCGGAACAGAAGTTGCAGGAATTGGCTCAATCGGAAATATAGTCAACTTATTTGACATAGCAAGCATCATACCACCTTATTTTGTACAAGTTTCTGTTGGAATATACCTTATAGAAATAATAATAATCCTTACAGGAACTTTAGTAACTGTAGATTCAGGAAAAGACACATTGCAAGAAAAATACGAATTGTCTAACTATTTGAAAAGAGGAATGACTCTCTACATAATTACCACTTTAATTGGAACTCTTGCATTAACAGGATTGGCTGCAATAGCTTTGTCAGGTTTAGGTTAAAAATTTAAATTAGAACAGATAAAACAAAATCGTAGGAAAAATAAGACAAGCCATCATGTTAATTCTTCTCACATTTGATTGAATTGTAAAGATACCTATAGCCGATCCAGTAATAAACACAATAAATCCGATAAATCCTGAAAAAATCAAAACAAATAAAGTCAAAAATACTAAAACAATTATAGAAAGAGCACGATAAGGAAATATAGTTATCTTACTAGCAAATAGTTTAGCAAGATATAAAGCAAAAAATGAAGATAGGAGGATTACAAATAAAGAGATAACCAAGATAATTATCAAATGCGTGCTAGTTACTTTGGATAAAATCTTTTGGACAGCTACGGCAGAACCAGTACGAGATTTTCCAATAACATATAGAGTAACAAAACTTAGAACATTGACAATAGTATTTATTGCACTAATAGTTATCAGAAAACTTTTTCTTGTTTGAGGAATTATTTCGGTACTTATAGTAGCAGCATGACCTGAACCAATAGCTGGAATAAAAGAAAAAAATGGAGCAGATAACCCCGCACCTAAAACCGATAAGAAATATTCTTTTTTAGAAATAACGATCTGCTTAAAAGAAATTATTTTCTGCTTAGGAATTTGCAATTTATGAAAACTACTCAAAAACAACCCAGATCCTCCAAAAAGCCCAGAAAGCAAAGCCAAAAGAGAGTCCTTAATAGGGAGATTTAATGAAAAATATCCAAGTAAAGCACATAAACAGAATACTCCAAAACCCGAAAAAATATTAGATTCCCTAGTAAACGTGTAGACTGATATAAAAATAAGAATAAAGGCAATATATGGAGTGATTGTTTCAAATACTAAGGGAATAAATTTAATGAATAAAGGAATAATAATCGCTAGTAGAGGTATTGCGCTAATTACTCCAAACAAAGATAAAACTACTGCTTGAAAACCATGTCCTTGGATAAGCATTTCATGACCTGGTAAAATAGTCAAAAAAGATTCTTCGTTAGGAGCACCTAAAAATATAGAAGGAACAATATCTACAATACTATGAGTAATAGTTAAAGTTACTACGAAAATAACAGAAGCTATCTGAAAGTTAGAAAGCAACGAAGTTAAATTAATCAATATAAAAGAATTTACTGAATTAATATGTAACCCTGGCGTAATTCCTGTGACTAGCCCAATAATCAATCCTAAAAACAGACCAATTAAGATATCTAACACTTATTAAAAGAGAGAGTAATTATTTATTTCTTTGGCATAACGCAAGCTGTACTATAATTCTTCAAAAGGCTCTTGGCCAAATTTTTCAAATCAGATAATTTTATTTTTTTGAGATTACTTTCAAAATTATAATAATCTTCAGCATCTCCAGAACCAATCTCTGTAAAAATTAACTTCTGCATAGTGTTTATGCTTTCTTCTGTGCTTACTTTCCTTAAACCTATAAGCCTTTGTTTTGACTCATTCAATTCAGATTCAGTCATATTTTCAATATCCTTCAAACCTTGTAAAATTAAAGATTTTACTTTTTCAACAGCTTGCTTTGTAGTTCCGGCGTAAATACTATAATAAGCATAATTTTTTTCACGCTCAATTGTTCCTCTAACTGTATAAGCTAAACCAAGTTTCTCACGTATTTCTAAAAATAATTTTGAAGACATACCACCAGCAAGATAAGAATTTAATAATTCTAAAGAATGTTGTGTTTTATTATCTAAATCTACATGTGTAGCCCATAAAAGTTGTGCTTGCTCAATACCTTCTCGTTCCTCTACTAAATAATCTTGTTTTTTAGTAGGTATAATCGCAGAATATTTCTTACCATTTGACTTAAAGTCTTTTTCAAGCCGAGCACAAACTTTGTCTATATCTGCACTACCTACAACTGTAACAATATATTTTTCAGGAGCATAATTATTCTTAAAAATATCTACGACCTTGTCACGAGTCAAGGATTGAACCGTTTTTGCAGAACCAATGATTCCTTCGCCGAAAGGTTTTTCATATAATGCTTTTTCGATAAGCTCATAAACTCTTCTTTCAGGATCATCATTAAACATTTTTATTTCCTCGATAACCACTTTTTTTTCCTTTTCCATTTTAGTAGACTCAAAAGTAGGATTCTTAAGAATATCATGCAAAATATCCATAGCAACATCAAGATATTCCGAAGGCAACTTACACCAATAAGTTGTAACATCTTGAGCAGTAAATGCGTTTAGAATCCCTCCTTTTTTTTCGATTTCACGAGAAATCTCTTCATGCGTCCGAGTTTTAGTACCTATGAAAAGAAGATGTTCAAACAAATGAGCAACGCCTTTTATATCTGAAGTCTCATGAGCTCCTCCAAAAGGGTTAGATATACTATAGCAAACAAGAGGTAAATCTCTCTTTTCAAACAAGACAGTAATCCCGTTTTTCAATTTTCTTTTTTCAAAATGCATAATCTTATTCACATTAACCTTTTATATGCTTTTTTCTTTTCAACAATATGCCAATAAATGCAGGTTACGAGTATTTCAACGCAGAAAAGAAATATCTTGAAGCTCAAACTCTTGAAGAAAAAATAGAAAGATTAAAGGAATTAATTAAGACTGCTCCGAAACATAAGTCTTCTGAGAATTTATTATCCGAATTAAAGACACGTTTAAGAAAGTTTACAGAAAAAGCAGAGAAAAACGCATCTGTGGGGAAAGGAAAAAAAGGAATTAGAAAAGAAGGATTCCAAGTTATTCTTGTAGGATATTCAAATTCTGGCAAATCTCAACTTTTAGCAAGCCTAACAAACGCCACACCAGAAATATCTTCAAGACCTTACACTACTTTAGAGCCTATAATCGGTGCAATGCACTATGAAGGAGTCTCTGCTCAAATAGTTGACCTTCCAGCTATAAACAGCAAAAATTTTGATATAGGATTGTTACATACAGCGGATTTAATTTTAATAACGGTATCTAAACTAGAAGACTATTTTTCTATAGATAAATTATTAGAAAGAGCGACCAAGAAAAGATTACTTGTCCTTACATATGCCGATTTATTGGACTCTAATGAGTATAGGAAGCTCGAAGCACAACTAAAATCAAAAAGGTTGAATTATAGTTTAGTATCTGGAAAAACAAATCTCGGTATAAAAGAACTAAAAAAGAAAATATTGGACAATATGGGAATAATCAGAGTATACACAAAAGAGCCAGGAAAACCTGTTTCAGTTATGCCTATTGTAAAACCAATGGGAAGCACTGTAAAAGATATAGCTGAATCAATATACAAAGGATTCTCCAAACAAATAACTGAAACTCGTCTGACTGGACCAAGTGGTAAATTTGCAAACCAAAGAGTAGGTCTAGACCACGTATTAAAAGATAAAGATGTTTTAGAATTTAAAACAAGATAAGTACGAAATATATTAAATTAAAATCAACAAAGATATTATAAAAACTAAAAGCAAGAAACACACAACCAAAAATAAAATGTTAATAAGAGAGAGAGCTATAATTAAATTAAAATTAATTCTTTCTCTTAACCATTACAATTATTCCAACAACAATTGCAGCAATAACTATTATAGCAATAATCCAGCCCAGACTAAAACCACCAGAGTTAGAACCAGAACCAGCAGAACCTTGAGCTTGACCAGAACCACCAGAGTTAGAACCAGAACCAGCAGAACCAGTTGAACTTCCATTTGAAGGAGGAGTTGAACCACCAGACGAACCCGTTCCTGAACCAGCAGAACCAGCAGAGCCCCCACTTGAAGAACCCGTTCCTGAACCAGCAGAACCTTCCTCAACAGTAAATGTAGTGGTGGCAGATTTACTCAAACCAACCCTATCAATAACTGTACAAGTATACTGGAAAGTACCAGAACTTTGAGGAATCCCCAAGTTATTAGGTGAAGTAGACGAAGCAGAAGTGCTATTTATTCCAGACAAAGAATCTGATCCCGCACATGAACAAGGAAATGCATCTCCAGTATCAACAGTAGTAGGAGAGCATGTTGCTGTAGCTACAGGCAAAGTATTGTCTATAATCATATTTCTTAAGATTGCCTCTGCAGAGTAAACTGTACCATTAGCAGTTCTATTAAAGTTACCAACGGTGTCATTAACTAAGACCGTAAGATTATACACTCCATCAGGAACATGCGACACGTTTAAGCTAGCAAACCAAATAGAAGTAGCCTCTGCTCGAGAAGCATAAAGAGTAACATTGCCCGCTAAAGAACCAGTGGCATTTACAAGAGAAACTACAACCGCACTAACATTAGCCAAAGAATCTATAGCATTAACGGTAATATTAAGATTTCCTCCCAAAACATGAGTTGAAAAGTTATTTCCACTAGTCAAAGCAGAAAATGACGCAGTTCCAGGATCTGTATTGTCAATAAGATAAGTTGTCAAATTTAAAGCTTTAACAGAGTTAAGTGAAAGTAGAGCACCAGATCCATTGAAAACAGAAGCGTTAACAGTATAATAACCATCAGAAAGGAGGGTTCCATTGAATAAAGCGGAAGCATTCAAGTAACCAGAACAACTAACATTAGTTATAGCTCCCAAACCTCCAGCACTATATGCTGAACAAATAGACGCGTTTCCTAAATAAAACCAAGTAGCCCCACCAGAACCCCAAGAACCATTAACCAAAAAAGTAACCGCAGTAGCATTAGTTATAGAATTAGCATTTCCATCACTAGCGTTCTGAAAAGTAACATTAAACAACTGCCAAGCCGGAACTGAAGAAGCGTTGTTATTAGAAGAAAAGTTTACACCACTTGAAGGACTTCTTATCTTAGAATTGTCTATTGGAGCAGCCATAACAAACAAAGCAAATAAGGCTATAATTACTAACAAAGGTAAAACAACCTTGAAAGAACTCTTGTAAGCGACCATCTTTTTATGAACAACAAATAGTTGTTTAATATATAAACCTTTTCCAGACCCAAAAAAGATTTATTCATTCACTAAACAAAGATAAAATTTTAAAAATAATAATATTTCACATCGAAGAAGAAAAAAGTAAAGCATATTAAATCAATCTAAAAATTACAAATAAGAAAAATTAATACGCTAAAGAGTGCAATTTTCTTAATTTGTCAGTTTGAGTCTTAGATAACAATAAATCTAACTCGAGAGCTAAAGCATTCTTTACATCAAGAGGATGAACCTTTTTTGCAAGAACATCTTTCTCCAAAGAAGCATAATTCTTGTAAGTCAAATCTCCTCCGAATTTTGTCGGACGAGAGATAGTCAGTATCTCATTTCTATCAGCCTTAATAATGAAAATAAAATATTTTAACAAAGCCATAACTCCATTATTTGAATCTCCTTCTATGAACTCAGCAGATTTAATCTTGCGAACTATATCTTTAGAAGATTCTAACAAATCTATTTTGGTAGCTTCAATACTAGAACTCATTTTTTCTCCAACAAGTCCTCTAATAATAGGATTAATCAATTCTATGCGAGGTTTGTATCCTACCTTAAGAAGATTTTCTCTTGCATAAACCATTATCTTTCTTTGATCCATTCCGCCAAATTGTGCATCCACACTAAGATATTGCTCATCTAATGCCTGCATTAAAGGATAAATTAAACCTGAAAGCTTAGCACTATCTCCTTCTACGTTTTTGACAACTTCAGACGCAGATTTCTTAGCATCATGAAGACTAGTAAATGTGCTAAGTTTAAGTAAATCTTCAAAATATTTTTTATTTAATTGAATCTCGCTACCCTTGACAAACTCCAATTTCTTCAAATCAACATCGAGGGTTCTCAAAATAGATTTAATCGCTTCTTCATAATAATCATATCTTTTTTGAAGAATTTCCCAAGGAACAGAATCTAAAGCGGCATGCAAATCCGCAAGTAATATTTTAACCTTGCAACCTGCTTTGAGAAAATCAGCCACTTTCAACATAGGGAAAAAATAAGCTATAGATACACTACCTGTGGGCATCGTTCCCCAATATATAGAAATCTCTTTGTTCTCTTTAACTTTCTTATGTAAATCTTCTAATCCAATTATTTCTTGTAAATTACGTGTAATCAATTCTATTCTAGCTTTTGAATCCATACCCTTCCCTACCGAAAGGTTAATTTAAAGATTTTTGCATAATAAGTCATGCGGAAAATAGCTCTTATTATTGCAATCATATGTTTGGGGATCCTACTAGCTCTCTTATTCAGTAAACCGAAAACAATAGACTCTTTGGAAAATACTAGAAAAGGAACATTAGTGTCGATAAACGGAGAAGTATCAGAAGAAAAAACATTATCTTTTGGAAAGACCTTCAAAATAGGTAAAATTCCAGTATTCTGTGAATGTGAACAAATCTATGAAAATAAAAAAGTGAAAGCCCAAGGAATTGTAGAAGATTATTACGAATTAAGAGTTCGTATATTAAAAATAGAGATAATAGATAATTAACAACAAAAATACTTATAAGCTAGATTGAATAAATAACATTTTGATGACTAGCTTAGATAATAAAATAACTCCCCCCATAGAATTAGAAGATAAATTAAATCTCCTTTTAGAAGCAGAAATTAAAGCACTAATTAAAACTACAAGAGAAGTATTCACAAGCACAAATATAGATTCAAGAAAAAATGAAGGAGTTCGATTGAATGGAATACACTACATAGAAGAAGTTATTTCTGCAATTAGAAAAGATGAAATTTTAAGAGATGTAGTAATTACTAGAGGAGAAAATAAACAACCAGGCGCATGGTATTCTATTGACGTGGACCATTACTTAAAAAAATATGTTCCTAAAAGTTAATCAATTCGTAAAATCTTTTTGCCTTCTTCCAAATAACTTCCTCTAATTCATCAAGTGAAGCATTAAAGATATTCTTCAAAGTCCCAAATTTTTCAACTAACTTCTTTGAAGCAACAGGGCCAATTTCAGGAAAACCCTCAAGAATAAACTGAATTTGTTCTTTATCATTCAAACTAATTTTAGAAACCCTTAAAGGAGGTTCAGATTTATTTTTTTTATTCGCAAGAACTGAAATATATTTAGCAGTGTCTTTTTCATCTTTAGTAAAAATAAGAGGAACTTTAAATTCAGAAATTATGGATAAAATCATTCCTCTAAAAGCATTTTCATGTATCTGTCCAGAGTAAATATCTTCCGAAGAAATGCCTTCAACAATAATAAAATAAGAAGGATATTGTTTAATCTCTGTAAGTTGACTAACTAATCTATGATTTATTATAGAAGATTTAAAATCAGATATCGTCTTCCTTTCAATAGCTATATTTCCAACCAAGTAATCGGCAACTAGAAGTTGCTTAAATTCCAAATGAAAACCTAATTTTTTAAGCTCTGAAGGAACAAATGAGTTATTCTCGCGATTATCTACGATAATAGTTTTCCCATTTTCAATAATTTTTTTATTTGAAAAAATGTTTAAAAAACTCATCTAAATCTCTCTAAAGTCTGAGATTTATTTTTCAAATCCTGTTTAACTGAAGCAATAGTTCTATGCATTTTTTTCTCACGAGCAATAGAAGCATAATGATTAACTTCATCTCTTGTGCCTTTAGTTATTAATATGGCTAATTTACCAGGAGCTAATCTCGCAGTTCTCCCAGCACGCTGTATTCTCCTTATTTCTGAAGGAATAGGTTCATAGAAATAAACAGCATTTACTTCAGGAATATCCAATCCCTCTTCACCAATAGAAGTAGCGCATAAAACATTTATTTCCCCTGACTTAAATTTATCAATAACTTCTCGTTGTTCTCTTTGTGAAAGTCCTGTACTAACTCCAGCTTGCTTTTTCTTTGCTTGTCCGATAAATATACTCGCCTTAATTTTCTCATTTTCATTTAATTTTCTAGCGATTGTACTAGCCGTCTCTCTAAATTGAGAGAAAACGATAATCTTAACATTTTCTTTAGAGTCAAATTCTGATTCTATAAGAGTCTTCAATTCTTCAATTTTAGGATGTTCTATTCCTTGTTCAATTAATTTTCTCACAGAAATCAAAGAAGCTCTGAACTCTGGAGAATTAACTAATGTTTGCACACCCTTACTTTTTTTATCTATTGCCTGTTGTTCCAAATTTTCCAAATAATCTTTGAGCCCAGAAAGAGTTTGAGTCTCTAAAAGTTCAAGAGCATGAGATATTTTTATCGCTTGTGCGCATAAAGACATTCCAATCATAGCATTAAAATTTCCAGGAGATGCTTGTGCAGCAAGACTATCCTGAAGCTTGAGTAAAACAATTTTGTTTGCAGGAGCAAATAATAAATTACGATTTCTAAGTTGATCAACCTTTGAGTCAAATATTCTTTTTAATAAAACTTTAATTTCAATAAACTCAGTGGGAAAAGGAACCTCGTGTTTTTCAAATTCTCTTTCCTGTAAATATTTTTTAACATCTGGTGAATCTCTATCTCTTATTTCTAAAGCATCTACTGCGAGATGCTGGCATATTTGCTGAACTTTTTCTTTATCTGATCCTGGTGAAGCAGTCAATCCAAGAATTCGTTGGTTATGCGCTTGTTCTTTGTAAGATTTTGCAATATAAGTATAATCATAATTCTTCAAACATCTGTGCGCCTCATCAATTACAAGTAAGACAACTTCTTGTAAATTGTAAAGTCCTGCGCGAACATCATTCGCAACACATTGAGGCGTAGAAAAAATAATTTCAGCAGTCTGCCATATTTTCTTCCTACTAGAAGAAGGAATTTCTCCAGTAAATAATTGTAAATCTGCAAACAATTCAGGTAATTGTTTCTTGAAAGACTCAAGATGTTGTTCAACAAGAGGTCGAGTAGGTGCAAGCATCAAAATCTTTTGTCCAGGAAATTTCTTAAGTCTGTCAATAGAAAGCATTAAAGCAATCAAAGTTTTTCCAACACCAGTAGGCAAGATTACCAAAGTATTCTTCTCTTTAGCAGTATTAACAATATCTACTTGATAATCACGAGGATTTAATGTGTTCAACATTTGGTTGTTAAACTAAAAGCAAAGCATACATCGTGCAAATTAAAGTTATAACTGCAAGAATAGACCATAGCACTCGGGAACCAAAGTAAATCTGTGTTCCATCAAGTTTAGAAAAGGGAACCATATTCCAGAAAGCGTAGAAAGTAGCAAATCTACCTAAGCCAGAAGCTGAAGGAATCCAATAACTAATAAACGCAACAAACAACACAACAATTATTCCTCCTGCGCCGACCCAAGCATTATGATAATCGGTCATTTCGGTAAAACTGAAAGGGCCAAATCTCCTTGCAGCACGTCTTTTCAAAGCCTTTGTTTGGTATGTCAAAACAGACATTAAATTTACAGTACCTAATGAAATGACTGTAATAAAAAGAGGGAAGATAATTCCAACAGGAACACTCTTTTCCAAATGAGAACTTACAGAAAAACCATATCGTTCCATTTTCCAAACATCATGTTCTACATCTGCATCAAGTCTTGAAGCAACAATTTTCTTCCCAATAATATTCGCACCAATAACTATTGCCGAAAAGACCGTAGCTTTTATTACAGCATCTAAATTCAAAGAAACCAAATCTTTAGCACCAGTAACTATAGCTAAAATAACAATAGCGATTATTATTTGAATAATTTCGGACTCTTTCATACAGCTCACAAATTAGGCTATTGTTATAAAGTTTGTTATGGTGTATAAGCAAACAAGTAATATATTATCTAACATACTCTTTGCGTAAGCGTAAAGTATAAATAGACACCACTGTAATTTTAAACATGTTAAAAATAAAGAGAATAAGTGAAGTTTTAGGAAAACATGTTTATACTGCTGAAGGAGAATACTTCGGTCAAGTAGAAGATGTTAACCTCATGGATAACAAAATTGATGGTTGGAAAATCAGAGTAAGCACAGGTTTCATGAGTTCATTAGGTGGAGCAAAGGGAGTAATTATTCCTCAACAATTTGTAAAAGCAATTGGAGATGTTTTTGTAGTAAGTAAAGGATCATTACCTTCAAGAGAAGATAATATTAGTATGCCTTCAGGACCTTCATCGAACCCTGGAATGGGAAATGCTCAATCATCTAATTCTATGATGATGAATGATTCTTTCTAAAAAAATTTAAATTTATTAAAGTTGGTTAGCAATGTTTAAATAATATCATAAGTTAAACTAAAAGTATATGGTAGAAACAATTTTATCTAGTCCAATTATATCAGAAGCAGTTTTACCATTCATCTTAATTTTTACAGTAGTATATGCAATTCTTCAAAAATCTCAAATCTTAGGAAAAGAAAAGAAACAAATTGATGCATTAGTTGGGTTAGTAGTCGGTTTAATTACAATAACTTTCGCAAACGCTGTAGGGATAATAAGCAGTCTTCTCCCTTTTCTCGCAGTTTCAATAGTTTTAATTTTGGTCTTCTTAATTTTAGTAGCAATGGTCTCAACAGGAGAAAAGGGAATTGATCTCCATCCAGGATTCAAATGGACAATAGTGATACTTTCATTTATATCCGTTGTAGTAGCAGGACTTGTACTAACAGGTGCATGGGATTACTTAGCTTACCAATTTGAAGGACCAGGAGGATCAGTATGGCTCACAAATATAGTTTTCTTAGTAATTATTGCAGGAGCAGTAATCTTAGTATTTTTCGGCGAGAAAAAGGGCGAGAAAAAGAAAGACTCATAATAAATAATTTTACGAAACATATTTAAATAAAGTTAGCATTTTTACATCATGATTAACCCAGGAACATTCCTACAAGGCTTCTCAATCTACGATTTATATGCACAATGGGAAAGTTCGGGAGTATTTGATTTCCTCCTACCAATATTATTAATCTTCGCAGTGATATTTGGAATTCTAACAGCTACAGGAGTATTGGGAGCAAATAGAGGAGTCAATTTTGTTATCGCTGCGGCCTCTGCTTTGATGGCAATGCGCCTACAACTAGTCTCTGATTTCTTTTCAATAATTTTCCCAGGACTAGGAATCGGGATCGCCGTGCTTGTGGTAATACTAATATTGTCCGGATTATTCATGTCAAACGCGAACTGGAGACAATGGATGCCTACATTCTTCTGGGGAGGATTAATTTTGGGATTAATAATTGCAGTTTCAGTTGTAAATAAATTTGCTTGGTTCGGTTCAGTCTGGTGGCAACAGAATTGGGTTTCAATAGTTTGGATTGCTGCATTACTTGCAGTGTTAGCTCCAATGTTCGCCACACCTAAAACAGATGCAGAAAAAGAAGCAGAACAGAAAGGTTACGGAGACGGAAAACTTAAACCTCTAAGAGGACCTTAATAATATGGCAGCAGACGTATCCGCATTTGTTTATTTTCTTCCAATTTTTGCATTTCTTATTGTTTTTGCAATTGTATATGCAGCTTTATCAAAAATAAAATTTATTGATGAGAGCAAATTCGTGCAATTATTTTTCTCATTTGTTGTAGCAACAATATTTGTAACTGCTTCAAGCGCCCGCCAAGTAGTTCTAAATGTGATTCCTTGGTTTGCAGTATTAGTTGTTGCAATCTTACTACTTATGGCACTACTGGGATTTATAGGTAAATCAGATATTATTGGAAAAGGAATAGGATGGGTATTTGTTGTTTTGTTAATAATTATTTTCTTAATTTCTGGAGTAAAAGTATTTTCATCAACAATTTCCCCATACTTACCAGGAGCATCAACAAATAACAACGCAAACCCCAATTTATTAAATTTCTTTGACTGGCTTTATTCAGCACAAGTATCTGGAGCATTTTTATTAATATTATCAGCAGTATTTGTTAGTTGGATATTAACAAAGAAGATGAAATAAAAAGATAAAATATTCAAAGATTAATTTTTATAAAACAAACTAAAAAATTATTTCTTAGCGTGTGAACCAAGAACCTTACCCATTGTCTTCTGTGTCTCAATTAACTCTTTCTTTATATCTTCAACATTAGTAACATAGTCTCCTACTTTTCTCAATACAGAAGACTGTAACGTGTCAATTATTCGTTCTATTCTCTTAAGACGCTCTTCAATAGATTCAGTTTTGGCATCTAATTCAGTCTTAGAAGAGATTATTTTTTCCATCTTGCGCCTAACATCAGATAGTTTTTCAGAGATTATCTGCTCAGATATTTCAGTAATCGTATCACTACTTACTGCAGAAGAAGTATAATCATATCCTTGTTGTTGGTAATCATATCCCTGCGCTTGTCCTTGCCCTGGCGAAGGTACAGAAGCACCTCGGTCATACGCTGGAAAATATTCTTGTCCTTCTGGTGCAACTTGAGATGACTGCATAATAGATGGTTGAAGACCAGGATTCTGCCCTTCAAAAGTCGTAGAAGGATTGTTTTCATAAGGAATATTATTATATTGTCCATCTACTGCTGCTTTTATCTTACTTTGAGCAATCGCATCAGAAATATCTCTATATGAAAGACCTTGCTCTTGCAATTTAGTAATTATTGCAGACTCATCTACGCCAGATTGTTGCATTCCTTGAACTTCTTCTAATATTCCCATTATTTCTTACCGTGCCCAGACATAAACAAATCAAGTTGTCTTTGAATCATAAGCACCTCCTCTTTTCTTGCAGTCTCAGCCAATTGGTCAGCAACTTTTTTAAGAAATTCCTGAATTTTAAGAGAATCTTCTTTCATCTTAATATTCATTTTTTTCATATCTTGTAATTCAGAAAACATAGAATCTCTGTCTTCAATAAGATTTTTACCAACAAGTAAAAGTCTATCTTTCAAAAGTCTCTGCCTCTCCTCTATATCTTTCAATCTAGTATTGACGTCAACAAAATATTGCTCTTCTGCAGATTGATATTGTCCTTCCATAATATTAATACAATTCCTCTCTTTATATTGTTTTTTAATATATGTCAATCTATTTAAAGTAGTTTCTTTTGAATTCTTTATGACTAACAAGCACCTTACTGCTGGAAAAATATTTTTAATAATTTTTATCTTCGTTTGCTTAATTATATCTGTAATAATCTCTATAAAGAGCGTTACAGGATATATAATCTCTGAAAAAATAGAAGGTACTCTCAATATTTCTGCACTAGTCTTCTTTTTATCAGGACTTTTTGGTTCAATCCTATATTTGACAAAATTTAGATAACTATTTAATAAATGCATTCAATTTTTTAGTATGGTGTTTTCACTTAAATCTCCGTTATATTCTGTAGATCTCCAAAGAAAAGAAGGAGAGAGCATACTCTATGTAAATTATTTAGGCGCTCCAATGACTCCTTCTCTTGCAGAATCTGCAGATGTTATGGCAAGAACAGTAGATTCTTTAATTGAAAACCCAGAAGTCTCCAGAATAATTTTCGTTCAGCAAAGAAATTATAATTATCCTTTTGAGCAAGTTTCTCTTTTAATTGAAATCGCACAATTATATAATTATCTTCTTCAACAAGAAAGAATATTATCTCCTGAAAAATTAGGGTTGTTTACAGATATAGAATTCGCACCAAGAGAATTAAGTTATCTATTAAGCTTGTTAAGACAAGACCCTTGTTCAAGTTATCTTGAATTAGTTAAAAGAATAAGATTGTATCAAAACAATCCAAATAAAGAAAGCTTGCATTTTGATAACTATCTTCGTACGCTCACCAGATTCAAAGAATTATTACAAAAAACTAAAATGATTTCTTCACTAATAGAGGTTATAGATACTTACTCAATAGGTGAAAGAAGCATATACTCCTCTATATTTAGACCGAATATCCTTCCTAATTTTACATTTACAAGATTAGTTGCTCAACTTCCAGAAAATGCAGAATTATTAGACCAATACGAAGTAGAAGTTGAAGCTGAAAGAGTAGTGATTACTGTTCTGGGTGTGCCAGGAGATGCAAAATATCTTTACCATGTTATGCCTCCAGAATATACTTTGACCGAAGAACACCACTTATTACTAAATTTAGGAAAAAATGTTCTTCTCCAACATCAGCCTAAATCTGAAGAATTCACAGACCCAGAAAAAGTAAGATCTTTATTTTTCAACGTCGCAAGAGATTTAATATCTGAATTATCTCAGAATAAACAGATAGCTCTAAATTACAGAGAGCTAAACAGATTAGCCAAAATTTTAGTAAGACAAACAATAGGTTTCGGATTAATAGAAGTATTACTTTTTGACGAAAACTTACAAGATATCTTTCTTAACGCACCAATCGCACAAAATCCTGTCTTTGTAAGGCATTCAAAATATGGAGATTGCGTAACGAATATTTTACCAAGCTACGAAGATGCTGATTCATGGGCAGCTAAACTTCGCCTACAATCCGGTCGCCCACTAGATGAAGCGAACCCTATTTTAGATACAGATTTATTTTTTGGAAAAGTAAGAGCGCGTGTAGCTGCAATTCAAAGACCTCTCTCACCACATGGAATTGCGTACGCTCTTAGAAGACACAGAGATGATCCTTGGACCCTACCACTTTTCATAAATAATAAAATGATTAATTCATTTACAGCAGGACTAATTAGTTTTCTTATAGATGGAAATAGAACTCTCTTAATAGCCGGAACTCGTTCAAGTGGTAAAACTTCTCTATTAGGAAGTGCAATGTTAGAAATTATCCCATCTGTTAGAACAATTGTAATAGAAGATACATTAGAATTACCCGTAGATTCTTTAAGAAAATTAGGATACAACATTCAAAGAATGAAAGTGCGTAGTGCATTATTAGATTCAACAAGTGAAGTTGAAGCTGCCGAAGGAATAAGAACGAGTTTACGTTTAGGTGACTCTGCATTAATAATTGGAGAAGTTAGAAGTTCAGAAGCAAAAGCTCTGTATGAAGCAATGCGAGTCGGAGCTTTAGCAAATGTAGTGGCGGGAACAATTCACGGAGCATCGCCTTATGGAGTATTTGACAGAGTAGTGAATGATTTACAAGTCCCTGTAACAAGTTTCAAAGCAACAGATATAGTAATAGTTGCAAACCCTATAAGAACACCAGACGGATTACATTACAAAAAAAGAATAACTCAAATTACGGAAGTTAGAAAAAATTGGACACATGACCCAAACGACGAAAAAGGATTTGTAGATCTATTAAGATATAATGTAGAAAAAGATGAATTAGAACCTACTGAAGATTTAATGAATGGAGATTCTGAAATAATTAAGGCAATTGCAGGAAATGTTAAAGGATGGGCAGGAAATTGGGACGCAGTTTGGGACAATATTATTCTTCGTGGAAAAATTAAACAAGAAATAGTAGACACTGCTAAAAAATTTAATATGCCTCAATTAATGGAATCTAAATTCAACTCTCTTTCTAATGATATGTTTCATAAAATAAGTGAAAAAGTCACAAGAGAAACAGGATTACCTAAATCAGAAATTGTATTCCCAGAATGGAAAAACTGGTTGTTGCAACAAGTAAGAAAACAATAACTTATCCAAAATTTAATTGCATCTGTTTTTCTTTTTCCTTCCCAAAAATACTTTGAATATCTTTCTCAACAATTTCTAAATTTTCAAGCAAGTAAGGACTAACTTTATAATCGCGGGCAAGATTCAAAGCTGCTTGCATATATTTTATAATGCTTCCTTCAGAAATAGTGAATATTATTTTAGCACCACACTTAGTACATTTACCTAAAAGTGGAGGTCTCCTAAATTTTTCATTACAATCAACACATCTGAAAACTTGCTGAGAGAATTTCCTTAAGTTTCCCCTAATATCTCTAATAAAATGTCTTTCAATTACTAAACGAGCAACATCACTAACATCGACTGCTCTGATTTTCGTACATAAATCCATTTGTTCCTTAACCTTGTCATGCATCGTCGGTAAAGTCTTGTAACTAGAACACAACGGACCTTGATTTAAATCAGAAGTATCATAAGAGAACCAAAGATTATCAAACTCATGCTCACCACCTAAACGATTTGCAACTCTTTCAAGTTTTATCTCTGAAGGAGATTTATGTTCTTCTGCTGCACGATACAAAGCAAGGGGTATTTTTTTAGTTACATCTAAATCAAAAACCATATCGTCAACTTCTCCAGCACGCATACGAGTATTCAAAACCAAAGGAGCGTCCTGCGTTCCACCTCTATGAGAAGGTAAGAAATGTTTAGAGAAATTAAGAAGCATATCGGCAAGAACCATCACAGCGGCTTCATCTCCATCACAATCTCGCCTCATAGCTGCATGCATATAAGGAGAAGCAAGTAATGCTTGAACTTTAGAAAACCCTATTATTCTTCCAACAACTGCTGCACAATTATGCGGAGCAATACAACCTAACAAAACTCCAGCCAAATCATCTTTAGTTTTACAATTGAAAAGCCGAGGCAGTTTATACAAAAACTCAAGTTCATCGTCAACAAAAGAACAAATATTTCTAATTACATCGTCTGCTTTTTCATCAGGAGTATCTGGGCAAGCAGGTAGAACAACATCATGCGGAAAAATTTCCAATATTTGTTCAACAGATTCTATTTCTTTTCCATAAATATCTTGGGTATATCCTAACTCTTTTAATCTAGAAATAGAAGTTCCTATTTCCTTAGGCTTAAAATGTGTCAAAGGCATTTCAGAAATATCATATCTAACAGTTCCATCTTTATTTACATGTAAATTATATTTTGCTCTCAAAAGACCTTTAGAAAGATTTTCACAACTATGATCTTGACTAGATGTACCTTTAACGCCTTTTATTACAACAGGTAAATCATCAATTCTCGCACCAATCAATTTTTTAGCAGATTCAAAATAACTTTTCATATCAATTCTTCTAATTGAATGGTTTTGAGATTTGTCAGGATGTTCTAAACAAACATCTTCAGTATATTTACTACAGGTCCTACAATAGCTTCTTTTTTTACAAGGAGAATCACATTTGAGACATCGATTATATGTGCTGTCAGCACCGCATATTGAACAGAAAAAATTAGGAAAATCTGCTTGAACTGTGCCTTTCTCAACAGCAGACTGAACACTCCTCAATCTCCCTCCTTCTTCACTTACTGGAAAGATTACATGCGGGCTACCCGTTAGTTTACGTAATTTGGCTTTCTCTGGTCTGCCCATTCTCGCACCAATAAACAAACCAGCTTTGTCTCTTATTGTATAAGTTGAAAGTTTATTTAAGACCTCTAAAATATTCTCACTAGCAACTAATTTTTTAGATACTTCATCCACTTTTTTTCCAATATCGCTAAAATCAGTTTCTATCCCTAGATTAAGAAGAAGAGGTTTTGAATCACTAACTCTGACTATTACTTTGTCTTGAATAACCCCATGTTCACAGCCAATTATTTCAAGAGCCCTCTTTCCAATATTGAACCTATCTTTTTCTTCATTATTATATGGAAGAACAAGCTCATCGTTTTCATAAGTAGCATGACCGATCCAATCAATTAGTCCAAGCAAAGAAGAATAATTAATTTGTGACCAATAATAAATATACTTAGGATGTAAAGCGACACCTAAAGAATTTGAGAAATTTATCGCCTCTTCCAAAGAGATATCTAATTCCGAGGTTCCTCCTTTTTCTAAAACTTCTTCAAGCCAATATTGTTCAACATAACCAGGGCTTCCTAAAAGTTGATTTCTATTTGAAAAATCTCCATAAGGAACAAGAATATCTCCTAAATAAATAATTTCAATAATCTCTTTAACTAATTTCTTTCCTTGCTCATAACTTGAAACATATACTACTGAACCATCTTTTAGTTTTACTATCGGTCCATTTAATGTATCGCACGAAGCAGCAGTGCAGCCCTTCGTAGGTTTTTCTATTTTTAGCTGGGTACCAACAGCAATAAAATCTTTACTCACTGCCATAGTACCTGGATGGAACCCTAAAGTAGAAAATCCTGTGTTTCGAGACCGCCCATACCTCAATCTAAATGCGCCAGACCTACCAGGATGAGCAAATATAGGTCTTCCAGCTACAATATCTTGCATATAAGTTGCACCACCACCAGAGGCTTTCACCGCAGATTTACCTTCTTTTATTTTTTTCTGCAAATTGACAAAATCTACTAACCAATCCCAAGCACTAAGTTTGAATCCTTTTGATTTCAAATCATTTACTCGTTTTAAAATTTTAGGAGCTTTCTGTGCAAAACCCTCACAAGTAGTCAATGCAAACCCACTCCTAATAAAATTTGTAGGTATTCTTGGTAAATCTTTATAGTTGTAAACTTCTCTATCTTCACTAGGATCTCCAGAGACTTGAACAGGTAAATTCTTAACTAAAAACTCAAGTTCCTCTTCTGAAGGTAAGTACTGCAAATTATTTACTCTCTCATGATATTGATACGCTTCGTGAACTCCTCTTTTTATTTCATCCTCAGTTGGATCGTACCTAGCAAAACCAAATACTTCACGCAAATGATCTACAATTACTATTGAAAAGGCGGCTTCGGTTCCGCCAGCAGAACGAATAGGACCAGCATACATAGGAACAAAATAATCTCCTCCTTCCCGCGTTTTATTTATTTTGAGTTCGGTAAACCCTTCAATAGGCGAAGATACAACTCCTAAAGTCATATACGCGATAGCAAGACGAATTCCTATCTCTATTGCTAAATGTTGTTTATCAAATTTGCAAAATTTCTCTCTCGCTGTTTCTTCAGCGATAGATAAAGCGACAGCGGGATTCAAAGAACCATATTGTTTTTCTAATTCGAGAATGTGTTCAGTTATTCCTTTTCCTTGAATTTGAGGATAAATAGCTGAAATTAATCCAACTACTTTTTCAGCCAAGGAGTTAGCTTGAGGAACTTCAACAGTATTTTCAGGATCTAATCCCTTCGCTCTAGCTAAATTAGAAACATCATAGTTGTACTGAACAACTTTCTGCAATGAATTAAAATATTCTTGAATGTTCATACTTTCACCTCAATAATATTTTCATTTTTCTCTTTGATATTATTAAAATCCAAAATCTTTAATTCATGAGTTTTAATATTGAAAATTGGGACTTTGCAAGGATCGGGAATATTTCCAATCTTTTCCTCGAATTCAGTCTGTGCCTGCCAACAATTGCCAGTTAAAATTAAAATACCATTATGTCTTTCTATATCCAATCTGTGAACCTCTCCAATAGCCATTATATCTGGAACTTCTGAAATCACCAAAGGATCTTTATCAATATTTGGAACATAAACTATAGAAGCAGAAACTCCATGACTTGGAGCCAAATGTCTTCTCTTAAGCATATGTTTTACAGCACGAGCTGGATGTTTATGTGCCTTAATCAAACGCAACTCTTCAATATTATTTATGAAAGCATGTATACTTGCCCCATGATACATTTGAACTTTGAATTCCTTATCTTTCTCAACTAATTTAACAAGACAAGGATTTGAAACTAAAACCAAATTTGGAATATCATACAATGCACCAGCATAACTTCTATCCACAACTGGTTGAGGTTCAGGAACTCTTGAAGCATCATGTTGACCAGGACACATAAAAATAGTTATTCTTTCAGGAATTCTCTTCAAATAAGTAGCTAATTCATCATACTGTCCTTTCAAAGTTTTAATTTGTAGAAGCTTTTCTTGCCCAGGAAAAACTCCAACACCATCGACAGAATCTCCAATGATAAAAATATACTTTATTTTTTGTGCAACCTCATCTTCACTATCGAGCCATTCAATAAAACGATTAAATTCAGTAGCTAAAAATTTATGACTACCTACATGTATATCTGAAATAAAAGCTAAACTACAATCCTCCTCGAATTTAGTCTTCTGTAAGACTGCTGCTTCTGGAAAGATTACATCGTGGCCTATAACTAATTCTAAATTTCCAGAACACTTTATAGCTACAACTTCATCGAGTTGAAGTTCATCTGCTGGTTTAAAGAATTCAGTCTGTGCTTTAAACAAAACAGTAATCTGCCCAGTCATATCTTCAAAAGTAACCATTAAATTTTTGTTTTTAGTATATCTCTTACTATTTACCATACCTATAATCATAAATTGTTGTCTTGTTCCAGAGATTTTATTTATAGAAACGAGCTTATCAATACCAGAACGTTGCAATAATATTCCTTGTATCTCTTTATATCTTGAACGAAAATGACCAACGAAATCTTGAACAGTTATTTTTTTATCACAAATAGTATTAGCATAGTACACACGATAATCTTGTCTATTTTTTTTAACTTCTTCTGTCTTTTTTATCTCAATAGGAGTTTCAGTTAAAGTAATTTGCAAACCTAATTTAATAAATATCTGAAGAAGAGTAGGTTTAACACCAGAAGAAACATCTGAAACTATTTTTTGCGCAACTAAAATATTTTTAGTCAAAGCAGATTTAGTAATCATTTTTTGTCCAGACACAGAAACTAAATTATCTATTAATTGCCCTACAATCTCTATATCTTTTATAGAGTTAAGTAAATCAAATACTTCTTTCTCAACCAATACCCCTTTTATTCTAAGGAGACTAAGTAAATCAAGACTCATAAAACGAGAGCAGCACTTAATATCTCTTTAGCGCGCAATTTTAGATTATTAGGAATCATAAGTTTTATTTCACGCGTTCTCCCTTGCCTACCACGACTGACAACATCTACATTTATCAAACCAAGCATATCAAACTCAGCAATAATATCTGAAATCCTTCTCTGTGTTAACGCATCTAAACCAACTTTAACACAAAACTCTTGATATGTGTTATAAACAGTTCCAGTAAAAACTGGTTCTTCCTTTAATTGTTCTTGTAATTGTAAAATACTATACAAAACTAATTGATGTTGTCTCGGCTCATTCTCAATAATATCTAACATCTTATCTTTCTCAATTTTATGATTTGCTTTATCTATAAATTCCATCGTTAATTGTTTAGAGTGTTCTCTTTCGGCAAGTTCTCCCGCTACGCGAAGTAAATCAAGAGCTCTTCTAGCATCTCCATGTTCTCTTGCAGCAAGAGCAGAACATAAAGGAAAAACTCCTGGATCTACAATAGTTTCAGCAAAAGCCAAACCAGCGCGCTCTCTAAGAACATCTTGTAATTGTAAAGCATTATATGGTGGGAAAACGAGTTCTTCCTCACCTAAAGAACTCCTAACACGAGGATCCAAATCATCCATAAATGTAAGGCTGTTACTTATTCCAACAAGACTTATCTGAGCTTGCTTCAACTCTGAATTTAATCTAGTCAAAGTATAAAGAAAACCATCACTTATTTTTTTAACAGCTTGATCAATCTCATCTAAAATTATCAATATTAACTGTGGTTTTCTTTCAATTATTTCTATAAATTTAGAATAAACTGCATCTGTAGGTAAACCAGTAGAAGGAACATTTTCTCCCAAAGCAGATATAAGTTCAGCAAGAATTCTATATTCTGTATCAGCTACTTTCTTTAATTTACAATTAACATATATAACTTGAAGATTGTGTTTTCCTACATCTTGTACTCTTTTCAAAATTTCATTAGTTACATATTGTACACAAAGAGTTTTTCCAGTACCAGTTTTACCATATACAAACAAATTACTTGCCCGCTCTCCCCTAATTATTGGCGCAAGAATCGAAGCAACCCCTTCAATTTGTTGATCTCTATGAGTTATAATTTCAGGAGTATAATTAATTTGAAGAACTTTTTTATTTTTAAAAATACTTCCTCCTGAATAAGAGTCAAATATTTTATCAAGAGCGGAAGCCATCATATCACCTTAATTAACAAATTATATTTAACCATTTAAACTTATCGTTACTCCAACCATCATTTCCTATGGAATATATTTAAAATTTAGATTTTACGACGAAATAATTAATTAAATAAATAAATTTTATTAAACGAAGTGGGACCCACACACACCATCATTTCCTATGGAATATACTATATATATCTATATAACCAATAAAAGTATTATATTATATAAGATATTAATAAAAAGATAAAGATATATTGTTAATTAATAAAAATAAGATAAACAACAAATCAAATAATATTAAAATATAAACTAAAAATTAATTATATATTATAAAATAAGAAAAATTCTTATTACTAAATATAATAAAAATCAACAAACATATTAAATCTCCAATAGAACTCAAGGGGACACAGGGTATTTCAAAGAATTCATTAAATTAAAAACCACAACAAATAATCTCAATTCTAATTATTATCCTAACAAGAACAATAGAAAATAACAATCTTTATATATTCATATCAATAACATTCATCATGCCAATAGATAAAAAACCCTTGAGGGAGTTCATAAACAAACCAGTCGTTACAAAAGAAGGTAAGAGATTAGGTGTTGTTAAAGATATAACTTTCGAAGCTAGAACAGGAGAATTAATTCAAGTATTATTAAAAGAACAAACTCCTTACACAAGAAACCTTAATTTAGAAACAAATTCAAATAAAGAGACAGTTTTACCATATAACTCAATAATTGCAGTTGCAGACTTCGTTGTAGTATCCGAAGAAGACTTAATTTAATCTTCACCTCTCTCTAAATACTATCAATCAACATAATCTTTAAAAACCACCTAAAACAACAACAAAGATGAAAATTGTAGGATATTCCGTAGAAGAAATACATGCAAAGAAAGCTATAGATATTCCAAGAGCAAGTATAAGTACAGATGTAATTTTTACAGAAATTGATAAAGCAAAACTAGATGTTCTTAAAGAAAGTGAGTGTCTTAAAGCTTCCTTCAAATTCTCCGTAATTTACAAAGATCCTAACAATAAAGATGCAGAATCTAAAAACGAATTAAAATTCAGCGGTTCTTTACTTTTATCTGTTTCAAAAGAGGATGCTAAAGAATTCCTTAAGTCTTGGAAAGCCAAAGAATTACCAAAAGATAAATTAATCCCTTTATATAATTATATTTTAAAGAGATGTTCAGTTAGAGCATTGCAGTTAGAGGAAGAAATGGGCCTTCAACCACATATTCCTTTCCCACAAGTTAGAGCAAACCAAGAACAAAATTCTAAATAATTTATTAAACTCTTAATTCTTTATTATAAGGTGGCACCAAGTAAATTCCTTATAAGTCTAACAACTTTAATGATTCTATTCCCTTTATATTTCGTTATAAAAATCTCATCTCTATCTAAGTACTCGTTCTGGATAATCTTATTATTATCAATACTTCTTCCTATAGGATTAAAGAAGTTAAACGATAATTTTAGCTAATCTTTTTAATGTTTGCCGAGTTTTCCAAACTTCAATACTTCTAATTTCTCACCAACAACCAACACATCAAACTTCTCAAGTTTAAATTCAAAGGGATAACCTAAATCAAACTCGCGTGCATCTGTCCCCATGATTAAAGGGAAAAAACTAGGAACCAAAATAACTTTCTTTTTCTTAAAACTTCCAGTTAAAAAACACTTATAACTTTCTCGAGTTATCCCATCACGTAAAACGATAGCTGGATGTCCATGTCCAAATATCCAAAAACTAACTTTTTCATCATATAACTCCAAAAAATCTTTATCTCCATGCGTAAAAACAAACCCTTTCCAAAAATAGCTCTCTACACTAACAGCTCCAATTTTTTTCAAAACAGGAAACAATATAGGGTCGTGATTACCTTCTATGATTACAAGTTCATCACAAAATTTCTTCAATAATGAAATAAAATTAGAAATATTTTTCCACTCATCATCGAGTATGTACCCAAATTCATGTTTCAAATCTCCTAAAACAATTATTTTATTAACAGATTTTGTAAATTCAATAATCTCCATAAAATCCTTAACACATTTCTCATAGAGTTTGACAGGAACCATTACACCAGAGCGCCTCATAGCTCCCTCATATCCTAAATGTAAATCTCCAATTACAAGAACTCGTTCTTCAGCTTCCTCAAGAAGCAAGCATTTACCGATGTAATTTATTTTCATTTCGAATTAATTATCCTGATATGAATCTCGTGCATTCTTCTCAAAAAGTTTATTCTATCTTCCACTTTAACAAAATCTGCATGACTCTGCGTAATCAAAATCAAACCAAAAGGAGAAACCAAAGGTGTTCTCAAAATACTAACAGCTATTTCTTTCTTTTCTATTTTCTTTAATATTTCCTCTGTATGATTTATATCCATCAAATCATAAATTACTTCACGTCTAGCCTCTCTTAAAATAGGGAAATCTTTACTAATTTCATTCACGGCACTAAGCAAAAAATGAGAGTGCATCTGTTGTTTTCCGACACTTTTAGAACGACCTTTATAGTTCCTCAAGATCATAAGCGCGCGGGCAGCACAGTGACGGAAACGTCTACGAAGTATATCTGTTTTTTCAACCGCTTTCTCAATTATATCCCTAACATTAGAACTGGTAACTCCTTTAAGAATTTTATTTACATCAAGTGATTCACCTTTGATGAAAAAACCATTATCATTTATCCCTACTTCAATATCTCTAAGTTTTAATTGAGCCGCAACATAAGCATAAGCCCTAGATAATACATCATTAACTCTTCGACCATACAAAGTATGGAACAAAAGATATTCTTTTTCTTGTTTGAATTGTTCAATAACTATATTTTTGTCAGTAGGAAGTTGCGAGAAATTCTCTTGCTCCAAACAATATTGATATATCTGTCTAGCAGATTCAGTAGAGCAATAAACATAATCTTGAATAAATTTAATGCATTCAGGAGAATTACGAATTCTCTCTTTTATTAAACCCCTAAATTTAGAAATCGCAAGGGCAACATCATAATTCAAAGGTAGTTGTTCTGAAAACCACGAAGGAATTGTAGGTTGTCTACTAACATTTGCAATTACATAGGCTTTCATACCCTTACTATGTATAAACTGATACTTCGCGCCACCTAAAACAAAAACATCGCCTTTCTTTAATTTCTCAAGAAAAGCTTCATCAATACTTCCGACCGTTGACCCCCTCATTACCACAGGAGCATTAACCACAACAGAAATAAATCCTTCTTCAGGAATAGTTCCAATATTAGTCATATAAATCAACCTAGCAAGCTTACCTTTCTTTCCAATTTCTTGAGTCGTAGAATCATACCATATTTTAGCATAAATATTTCTATGTTCTAAATCATAATCTCCGGAAAGATAACTAATTACGCTCAGAAAATCTTCTTTACTCAAAGTCGAATAACAATAACTCTTTCGGACAATTCTTAACATCTCGTCAAATTTCCAAATCTTAGTTATAGCCATCCCATAAATATGCTGGGCAAGAACATCTAAAGCATTAACGGGAATATCCACTCTATCAATAATCTTCTCTTTCATATGTTTCATTAAAATAGAACACTCCATCAAATCATCTCTATCCATTACAACAAATCTCCCTTTAGGGTTAGAATGTAATTGGTGTCCAGCACGACCTATTCTCTGTAAAGCTCTAGAAACACTCTTAGGAGAACGCAATAAGACTACTAAGTCAATAGATCCAATATCTATTCCCAACTCTAAAGAAGTAGACGAAACAACAACCTTCAAATCTCCCTTTCTCAATCTTTCTTCAATTAAAAATCGTTGTTCCTTACTCATAGAACTATGGTGTGCTCCAATCAACCCACTATATTTTCCAGGAAAATGGTCATCTAAGTAGTGAATGATTCTTTCAGTAGCATTTCTAGTATTTGTAAAGATCAAAGTAGTCTTGTGTTGTTGAATCAAATCATCAAGAATAGTGTACATTCTTTGTTGGTCTTCGGCACCATCCATAGTTAACAGATCCAATCCAGGACTTATCAAACCAATATCTATTTCTTTAATCAAAGGAACTAACGCAATTAAACATTTTCGGGAAGACCCAACAAGAAATTTAGCAATTTCTTCAATAGGTGCAATAGTCGCACTCAATCCAATTCTAACAGGTGTAATCACACTAAAATGTTCAAGTCTTTCAAGTATCAAACTTAGAAACACTCCTCGTTTATTAGCAAGAGCGTGTATCTCGTCTACCACAATAAACTCAAGAGCACGCAGGTTCTCAGAAAACTTCGGAGCAGTCAAAACAATAGCCAAACTTTCAGGAGTAGTCACAAAAATATGGGGGGTTTTACGAGCCATTTTAGCTCTTTCAGAAACAGTAGTATCTCCAGTTCTCAACCCTACTCTAATCTCTTGCATCTTCAATCCCTTTTTTTCAGCAATTTCCCTAATCTCATTTAAAGGTCTTTCAAGATTAACATAGATGTCATTAGTCAAAGCGCGAAGAGGAGAAACATAAACTGCATACATTTTGTCCTCTAATTCATTTCTTAAAGCTAATTCCACAACATAATTCAAAATACCTAAGAAAGCAGTCAATGTTTTAGTCCCTCCAGTCGGAGCAGAAATAAGAATATTCTTTCTTTCATGGATTACTGGAACGCCATAAAGCTGAGTCAAACTAAAGCTCTTAAATCTAGTAAAAAACCACGCTTTCACAATCGGACAGAGCATTCGCTCAAGTTCCTCATTACTGCGAGGTTCAACAAATCCAATCAAAGAATCAGCCATGTTCGTGCGGTCAAACGAAACTATAAAAACGTTTCTTACAACTTAGTAGTATGCCTCCAATTTCAAAAATTAAACGTTCAAAAATAAGCGAACAGATACTTAGTCATCTTTACAACAATTCTCCTGAAGCATTATTTACTTCAGCAATAGCTAATGAAATAATCCGAGATGAAGAATTCACAAAATCCTTACTACAAGAATTAGAATCTCACAGGTTAGTCGTGAGAGTTACAAAAAACTCTTCTGGACAAGATTACCAACGTTGGGAGCGTTGGCGCCTTTCAACTGCTGCCTTCGAAGCATACAAGAAAATAGTTCCCTCTAACAAGCTCAACCAATAGACTCATCTTCAATTCTTCTCCTAACTCCTCTAAGAACCATACTCCAACATTCTAATTGGTTATTCATATATGATCTGTTTTTAGGAGATAAAAAATAATCTTCTCCTCTTTTCAGTATTTCCTCTTCTTTCAAAAAAGGAAGTGAGTCTCCTTCTTTGTAATGCGAAACTCCGTGCAGTTCCAAAGCACGAACAACCTGTCTTACCCTCATGCCTTCTGCAATTTTCATACTTCTAAGAATCAAACCTCCGCAAGACCATTAACAGAATCAGGAAAATAGTAAACATTGATTCTCTCTTCTTTAGGCCTTAGCTCTTTGTCCATAAAATTTCTTTAAAATAAGAGCATATAAAACTTTATATCTACCCTAACATGATAATTAAACATGGATCCTATCAAAGAAGCTTTTTCAAGAATAAAAGAAGACATATCTTACCTATATTCCCAAATAGAAGATATAAGACAATTATTAACCGAACTTAAATCTCAACAATCAAACCAACCAACAAACCAACACTCAAACACATCATTACAACAGATAATTCCAACACAAGGAATACCTCAATACGTCTTAAATCAAGAGAATACTAGCTTTTCCATAAGAAATGAAGGGGTTCCAACAAACCAACCAACAAACCAACCAACAAACCAACACCCCCTTATTTCCACTCCAACACAAGGGATAAGTTCGGTTAATGACAGATTGAATCAATTACATCGAGTTTCAGAACTGTTGGGAACTCTCGATGATTTAAAGAAAGAAGTTCGTTTAAAATTTAAACGACTAACAGAACAAGAAATGAATATCTTTCGCGCAATATATGAACTTGAAGAACAAGGTTTAGTAGTAGATTATGCTATCTTAGCACAGAAAACAAACCTTACCGAGATCTCTATAAGAGATTATATTCGCAAAATTCTTGCAAAGGGCATTCCTCTGAAGAAAGAAAAAGAGTCTAATAAGCGAATAATCCTCGGTATTCCTCAAGATCTTAAACGTATTGCCACGATTCAAACAATATATCAATTAAGAAATATCTAAAAAATATATTTGTTTTTTAGATGCTCGACATTCCGACAACTGGCTAAAAAGCAGATTATCTTGGAGGAATGATCGACATAAAAAACGGCTCACCGAATAAAAAGATTTAACAGCCTCGCTACTTTCCAAAAGCCTTTAAAACGCATTTTTTGATGTTTTTAAGCCCTTATAAGCTAAAAAACAAAGGCTCTCACTTTAACCATATCAGATTCTATGCTCTCCAAATGGCACAAAACCCTCACTTAAGTTCATGAATTGCAATCTTTCTTTTCCAATTTTTTGCTCTCTTAAACAATTTAACTCTCTCTTTTTGCTCTCTTTTCTTGCCAAATCAAAAAATCCTCTTCTTTTTTGGTCTTTTTCCACATATCTCTCACTTTTTTGACTCATTGTTCATTCTCCTTAGGCAATTTCTTATATTTTTGCTTATCTCCAACTCTCACTTTTGCGTATTTCTCTAGTTTGTTACGAACTTCTTCACTCACAAACACTCTTTTCTTACCAGTAGGTTCGGTTAATTCTTGTAACAAGCCCTCACTCTTTCGCTTTATTGCATTTATCTGTCCTCTAATTGTTGCTCTCTCTTTTCCAAGAAGTCTCGCAATATCTTCATAACTTAGCTTCATTTCAGCATTCATTAATGTAAACACTATCAATCTCTCATTACTGCTTAATCCTTTCAAAATATCATAAAAATTGCCTGTTTGAACACCTGTTTGAACAGGTTCATCAACATCAAAAACAGGGTGTTGTTTGTTTAAAACACCTGTTTTTTTGAACACCGGTTCATGTTCTTGTGCTAAATTTGTAATAGATATTGCTTCTTTGACTCCATCAAGTTCATCATTTAACGACGCTAATTCTCTTTTTAGCTCAGAAATCAAATCAAACACCTGTTTATCTCTGTTGTCTAGGTGTTTAATCCACTTTCCAACCCCTTCAAAATCTTTTCTTACTTCAGAAAAACTATGTCTTGTATCATCTTCAAGTTTTTTTATTTTCTTAGATGAGTTAAACAGGCCAAACATATTAGTTTATAGAGGATATTAGTATATAAATGTTATCTTTTTTTGTCATAAAACATAGTAAAAACAAACACCTTTAAACACCACATAAACACCTATTTTATTAAACAAACACCTGTTTAAACACCAACCAACACCAATCAACAGCGTCGCCAAAAATTTAAACTCTCTCTTAAATCTCTTCAAAACAACCAGAATTTTTCAATTAAGGGTAAACATATTTAAACGCCCTCGTCTTAAAACAAATATCCTTCAGAGACTGAAAGGAGGTTAATTATGGGCGCACAAAAAACATTCGCATTGATTTTGGGAGTTGTGTTATTGCTTGTTGGAGTCCTTGGCTTTTTCGAAAACCCCTTGGTTGGAGATAGCGGACTATTCGGCACAAACACATACCAAGATGTATTGCACCTTATAGCAGGAGCATTTGGAGTATATGTTGGAACAAAGGGCATGGGTCCTGGATTCAACATGACTATCGGATGGGCAGGTATTGTCCTTGGAGTCCTTGGCTTCATTAGTCCAATCGCTACTTTGTTTGCATCGTTGTTGAATATCAACACAGCAATCACAGTATTGCACCTTGCAATCGGTGTCGTTTGTTTGTTAGTCTATTACGGATCTAACAAGTAAACAACCAAAATTTTATTTTATTTTTTTATAATGAATTCTAAAACGATCAATATTTTAGGAACAATCGTGGTATTTCTCGGCCTTTTTTCTTTAATGAGTTTACATATAGGTCATAATATTTTAGAAGAGGAGTTTGTAAATTTAGAAAAAAATCACGAAGATTCAGAAGAGTTTAATCAATATTACCACATTGCCCTTGGTTTTCCAGTATCTATCTTAGGCGCTATGCTTTTAATTTTAGCAGAGAAACAAGAAAAGAGAGAATAAACACATTAAAACAGGTGTTTACGTCGATAAACTCAGCTGTTTAAAACAGGCAAACACCAATATTAGCACAATTTTTAAACCACTAACGCCTTAAACATTCATGAAACACCTAAAAACCTCTCGTTCCTTCGTAAAAGAATTCAAAAAACAACTCCGTTTCGCTATCACAGCAGCTATCGGATTTTCAATAGCCTTCGCCTGGCGTGAGTCTATCTTTGACACCTTCCTAAATTTTGTCTCAAGATTCATGGACATACCACCAGCACATTATCTGACTGAAATATACACAGCTCTAACAATCACAATCTTCGGAGTCGCAATCATCTTCATTACTTCAAAACTTCTTAAAGACTAATAAACACTAAGCTAAATCTTTTAATCAAAACCCAAATTTACATAAGCGTAAAATATAAATACTAAATAAGACCCATCTTACTATGGATCAAATAGATATCACAAGAGTAAGTTCCAGAGGTCAAATAGTCATTCCCTTAGAATTACGAAGAGACTTAAAAGAAGGAGATAAACTTCTAGTTATTCGAAAAGGTGACGAAATTATATTAAAAAAACCTCAAAAAATAATCTGTGAAACAGCTCTACTCTCAGAATCAGCTTTAGCTGTAAATTGGTTAAGTCCAGAAGACGAGAAGGCATTCGCATACTTGCAAGATGAAATATAGTAAAGGAGATTTAGTCTTAGTTAATTTTCCATTTTCAGATTTATCCTCTATAAAAACTCGCCCAGCTTTAGTAATCAAAGATTTATCGGAACATGATGTTCTTTTAAGCCAAATAACTACAAAAATAAATCCTCTCTTTGAAAGATATGAAATATTTTTGAGAACAAAAGACTGCAATGATTCTATAAGAGTAGATTCAATAATTCGCTGCGATCAGCTCTTTGCTTTAAATAAAAACTTAATAATAAAAAAGCTCGGCTCAATAACTAATAAATTAGTAATCTCAGAAGTTTACAGCAAGCTAAAACTTATGCTCTTTGATTAAAATCTCCAGCACCAGCCAGTAGTTCGTTTAATTATTCCAAATCTCCATACC
>SXGS01250917.1_pt1 | contig 42591 bp, 44 predicted proteins | sample 3174681 | NCBI WGS metagenome assembly SXGS01 (sample SAMN11356861, study PRJNA531348) | freshwater metagenome | isolation source: freshwater sample F1-80 | place: China: Fuxian Lake, Yuxi | collected 2017-12-25 | reverse complement strand
TTTTCTTGCTGTCCCGGACATTCATCAGGGTCAGCTCACCCTGCGTCGTGGCGTCGACGAAGACCGCGGCGATGACCAGGGGGCCGAAGTAGTCCCCCTTGCCTGATTCATCGATGCCGATTCGTTCGATCGGTGTTTTGGTTGTTGTCTTGGTCACGGGCCAGGGGCTCTGGTGGAGATTCTCACGGAGCCGCGGTAATCTAACAGAGGCTGAATAGGCGGTCAATTTTTCAGATCATCGGTAGGGGCCTTCATCAGGGAGGATGGGCGATGCAGCGAAGGATGTCGTTCTCACGTGGAATGTTGCTGGTGGCCGCCGGGCTCGGGCTGTTGGCGGTCAGTGGTTGTGAAACGAATCCCTATACCGGCCGGTCGCAGCTGATGATGACGTCCCTGTCGCAGGAAATGCAAATGGGCACGCAGGCCTATGCGCAAGTGAAGAACGATCCGAAATTGCGGCAGTCGCAAGATCCCCGCGAGATCGAACCGGTTAAGCGGGTGGCGGCGCGGATTATCGAAGCGGCGAAGCGGTCGAAATATGCCGAGACGGCGAAGCAGTTTCAGTGGGAAGTGGTTGTGATCAAGGACGATAAAACGATGAATGCCTTTGCCCTTCCGGGAGGGAAGATTGCGGTCTATACCGGGATCTTCCCCGTGGCCAGGACCGAAGCAGGTTTGGCCGCGGTGATGGGCCATGAAGTCGTCCATGCGCTGGCCCGTCATGGGGCTGAACGGATGAGTCAGGGGCAATTGACGAATGCGGCCTTGCAGGTGGCAGAGGCCGCGGCAGGGGTATCAGGCGGCGGAGGGATGGTGTCCCAGGCTGCCATGGCGGCGCTCGGCGCGGGGGCGCAGGTCGGGGTGTTGCTGCCCTTCAGCCGGAAGCATGAATCGGAAGCGGACTATATCGGCATCCTTCTGGCAGCCGATGCGGGCTATGATCCGCGCGAGTCTGTTTCACTGTGGGAACGGATGGGGCAGATGTCCAAAGGCGGCGGTCCGGCAGAGTTTCTCTCGACTCATCCGAGCCATGAAACCAGGATCGACCAGCTGAAACAGTGGATGCCGGAGGCGATAGGGCTGTATCAATCCAAGTCGGCGGTGCCGGCTGCGGCTTTGCCGGCGCTGCACTAATTCCGCCGGGGCCGGTTGCAACCTCTTCCGTTCCTTTCTATACTTACGTTGCGCGAGGGAGAGGACCGGGTGATCGCTTGGGGCGGCAACGCTCTTAGAGGAAAGTCCGGACTTCATGGGCAGGGCGCTGGGTAACTCCCAGGCGGAGCAATCCGACACCAGCACCACAGAGAACAAACCGCCGATGGCCGGGGCGACGGGATGCAAGTCTTGTCGCTGCGGATCAGGTAAGGGTGAAACGGCGGGGTAAGAGCCCACCGCAGTGGTGGTAACATCACTGGCACGGTAAGCGTCGCCTGATGCAAGGCCAAATAGGAAGACGCCTGTCGGTTTTCTTTGGAAAGCCGGCGACCGGCTGGCCCGGCCGAGGTCTTCGGGTAGGTCGCTTGAGGTTCGAGGTGACTCGAATCCCAGAGAAATGATCACCCCCGTGTGGGACCATATCCCAGGCGGGACAGAATCCGGCTTATAGGTCTTCTCCACCGCGCTTTTTTTATCGCTCGGCGTAGGTCCCCTTCCGTCACTTTCCCCGAGAAATACTCGATCTCGTCGAGTAACACGACGGGAACCCTCGACCCGTACCGGTCCGTCAGGGCCTGGTCTCCCTCAATGCTCACTTTGCTCGTGGTGATATTCATTTCTGACTGGAGATGCGCCGCAATCCGGCAGATGACATCGCAGAGGTGGCATTCGTCGCGGGACAGGATGGTCACATGGACTGGCAGGCTCATATTGTCGCGACTCAGGCCAACGGATGAGGACGGCACGAAGGATATCATGCAGAAAGGGAGCCTGTCAGGAGAGGGGTTAAAGCCTGCGGCACTATTGACGCGGTGAAATATGTGGTGATAGGATTATGGATCTTTATCCCTGATTTTTCAGAACGTTCTGAGATATCGAGGGGCTCGTGTCCGATCTGTTAGCCCAAGCCGTTTCGTTGCCTATTGTATCGATTCCTCCGCCTGGTTTTCACGGGCGGGATGGATGGAGGTTCTGTCATGAAGCTCACAGGCGCTGAAATCCTCATCGAATGTCTTAGACGGGAAGGTGTGAAGACGATTTTCGCACTTCCCGGCGGTGTCGTGTTGAAGATTTTCGATATTTTGCACCAGCAGAAGGATATCGAAGTGGTTCTGACGCGCCATGAGCAGGGCGCCGGCCATATGGCGGAAGGTTATGCCAAGGCGACCGGGAAAGCTGGGGTCTGCCTGGTGACCTCAGGGCCAGGGATGACGAACGTGATCACGGCGTTAGCCGATGCCTATATGGATTCCGTGCCGTTGGTCTGCTTCACCGGCCAAGTTCCAACCGGTCTGATCGGGAACGATGCGTTCCAAGAGGCGGATAATATTGGGTTGAGCCGCCCCTGCACCAAATACAATTTCCTTGTAAAAGACGTAGCTGACTTGGCGATGACGATTAAGGAAGCCTTCTACATTGCGACGACGGGGCGCCCTGGCCCGGTGTTGGTGGACATTCCGAAAGACGTCTCCATGGACAAGGCGGAATTTACCTATCCGAGCTCCGTCTCCATCCGCAGCTACAATCCTGTGTATGAAGGCAATAAGTGGCAGATCAAGCAGGCGGCTGAGGCCATGACGAAGGCAAAGAAGCCGGTGCTGTATGTTGGCGGCGGCGTCGTCTTCTCCGGTGCCTCGCAGGAATTGATGGAGCTGGCCGAACTGACTCATATGCCCGTCGATATGACCTTGATGGGGCTGGGGGCCTTCCCCGGCGAACATCCCCAGTCCATGGGCATGTTGGGGATGCATGGCACCTATTGGGCGAATATGGTCATGCATTACTCCGATCTGGTCGTGGCGATTGGCGCGCGGTTTGACGATCGCGTCACCGGCAAGGTCTCCGAGTTCTGTCCTCATGCCAAGGTGATCCACATCGACATCGATCCGACTTCGATCAGGAAGAATGTCAATGTCGATATCCCCATCGTGGGCGACTGTAAGACAGTGCTGCGCGAGTTGATTCAGATTTTACGCGCCACCGTGAACGGCGATCAGAAGGAATTACGCAAGCCCTGGTGGAATCAGATCCGCGAATGGCAACAGGCGAATCCGCTGGCCTATCAGCAGGCAGCGGACGGGCCGACCAAGCCGCAGCATGTCATCAAGCGGCTCTATGAACTGACGAAAGATATGGACCCGATCGTCTCGACCGATGTTGGACAACACCAGATGTGGGCCGCCCAGTACTTTAAGTTGGCCAAGCCCAATCGCTGGTTGACTTCGGGCGGGCTTGGCACCATGGGATTTGGCTTTCCCGCCGCCATGGGGGCGCAGGCGGCCTTTCCGGGCCGGTTGGTCCTTTGCATTGCCGGCGACGGCAGCATCCAGATGAATATGCAGGAAATGGCCACGGCCGTGGTGCATAAGCTGCCGGTCAAGATCATCGTGCTCAATAACCGATTCCACGGGATGGTCCGGCAATGGCAGGATCTCTTCTACGAAGGGCGGTATGCTTCGAGCAATTTGGAGACGACGCCGGACTTTGTGAAGTTGGCCGAGGCCTATGGGGCGGTCGGGCTCCGGGCCAGCAAGCCGTCGGAGATCGACGCTGTCCTCAAGGAGGCGATCGCGGTGAACCGGCCGGTGATCGTCGATGTGCCGACCTATCGTTACGAAAATGTCTATCCGATGATTCCTGCCGGCGGCAGCAATCATGAGATGATTTTGGAAGATCCGCCGCATTTGAAAACGAAACAGGCTGGAGCAGGGCAGGTGACTCCGAAGGATTCGGACACGATTCTCACGGCCTAATTTTCGTGGCAGGAGTACAGATTGGGTATGGAACATATTATTTCGGTGACCGTCGAGAATAAGTTCGGGTCCCTGTCTCGCGTCGCCGGCTTATTCAGCGGCCGCGGGTTCAATATTGAAAGTCTCTCGGTGGCGCCGACGCTGGATCCTTCCATGTCGCAGATGACCATTGTCACGTCCGGAGACGACCGGATCATCGAGCAGATCGTGAAACAGCTGAATAAGCTGATCGATGTCATCAAGGTTGTGGATTTGAACGAGAGCGATTTTGTCTCGCGGGAGACGGCGCTCATCAAGGTGCATACGAGGCCGGAAGATCGCGCGGAAGCGTTGCGGATTGCCGATATTTTCCGGGCTAATGTCATCGACTCCACGCCGGCGACCTATACCATCGAGGTGACCGGCGATCCCCATAAGATCGAAGCGATCATCAACCTGCTGCAGCCCCTCGGCATTAAAGAGCTCACGCGGACCGGACGTGTGGCGGTCGCCCGCGAGTCGATTCGCGCGGCGAGCGTGCCGACGAAAAAGGCTGTCCGCGAATAGGCGTCATTCCGGACGCCACGTCCCAACAGTTTCTTGTTACGGCTATTACCCAAGGAGTGAGCGATGAAGATTTACTACGATAAAGACGCCGATATTCAGCAGATCAAGAATAAGAAGGTTGCGGTCATCGGCTATGGCAGCCAGGGGCATGCCCATGCGCTCAACATGAAGGAGAGCGGCGTGAGCGTGGTCATTGGGTTGCGCGAAGGCGCCTCCTGGAAGAAGGCGGAGCAGAGCGGGCTGAAAGTCATGCCGGTGGCCGATGCCGTGAAGGCGTCCGATGTCGTCATGATTCTCGCGCCGGACGAAGCGCAAGCCGCCATCTACCGGCAGGATATCGCCCCGAACCTCAAGCCCGGCTCCTATCTCGCATTCGGCCATGGCTTCAACATTCATTTCGGGCAGATCGTGCCGCCTGCCACGACCAATGTGTTCATGGTTGCGCCCAAGGGCCCTGGCCATCTCGTCCGGTCTGAATATACGAAGGGCAGCGGCGTGCCCTGTTTGCTCGCGATCCATCAGGATCCCAGCGGAACGACCAAGCAGATTGGTCTGGCCTATGCCAGCGCCATCGGCGGAGGGCGGGCCGGAGTGATCGAGACGAACTTCCGTGAAGAAACCGAGACGGACCTCTTCGGTGAACAGGTGGTGCTCTGCGGCGGTCTCACCTCCCTTATCCAGGCCGGCTATGAGACGTTGGTGGAAGCAGGCTATTCGCCTGAGATGGCTTATTTCGAATGTCTGCACGAAGTGAAGTTGATCGTGGACCTGATCCATCAAGGCGGCATTGCCAATATGCGTTACTCCATCAGCACGACGGCGAAGTACGGAGACATTACCCGCGGTCCCAGGATCGTTACGGAGCAGACGAAGCAGGAAATGAAGAAGATCCTGGGGGAAATCCAGGACGGCAAGTTTGCCAGAGACTGGATCCTGGAGAATCAGGCGAACCGTCCGGTCTACAATGCGTTGTTAGCGAAGGGCGCAGACCACCCGATCGAAGAGGTCGGGGGCCGGTTGCGGGCGATGATGCCCTGGTTGAAAAAAGAGCAGTTGGTTGATAAGAATAAAAACTAAGAAACGAGGTTTCTGTGGCAGATCGTGCCGTCGGCATCCCGTTTGCCAAAGAAGGAATTCCCTTCATCGGGACTGCTGTGGGCGCTACACTGTTAGCAGGTTGGTGGGGTGGAATTGTCGCGGCGGTGGGTGGGGTGCTCCTGACGCTCTTCGTCGCCTGGTTTTTTCGCAATCCTTCTCGAGTGGTGCCGCAAGGGCCTGGTCTCATCGTGGCGCCTGGTGACGGGAGAGTCATCGCCATCGAAGAAGAGTTCGAGCCTCGCTTTATCAAGGATCGCAGCATTCGCGTCACGATATTTTTGAACGTGTTCGATGTGCATATCAATCGGATTCCCTGTGAAGGGGTCGTCGAGGATGTGCAGTATCAGCCAGGCTTGTTTCTCGTGGCCAGCAGGCCCGATGCGACGTTGCGGAACGAGCAAAATGCTTTGATGATCAGGACGGCGCAGGGGGCGAAGGTGCTCTGTGTGCAGGTGGCAGGACTGATTGCCAGACGGATCGTCTGCTGGATCTCGCCGGGCGCCCGGGCCGCTTGTGGTGAACGATACGGGTTGATTCGATTTGGGTCGCGGATGGATACGTTTCTGCCGGTCGGAACGGCGATCAGAGTCGCACTCGGCGATCGAGTGAAGGGTGGAGAGACCATCTTAGGAGCGCTGCGATGAAAACCACCGGACTTCGTGAATCGTTCGGGCGCGATGGGAAGCGGCGCAAAGCCGCCATGCATCTCATTCCAAATTTGTTCACGACAGGGAACCTCTTCTGCGGCGTCTTTTCGATTCTGTCCGTGTTCAAGGGGGATTACTTGATTGCAGCCATCACCATCCTGGTGGCGATGATTTTTGACGTGCTCGATGGAAAATCGGCCCGATTGACGAATAGCACCAGCCATTTCGGCCTCGAGTACGACTCCCTGTCCGATGTGGTGTCCTTCGGAGTCGCTCCCGGTCTGTTGATTTATTCCTGGGCGCTGAGTGGACAGGGGACATTCGGTATTGCCGTGATGTTTGCCTATGTCGCGATGGGTGCGGTGCGGTTGGCCCGGTTTAATTCGACGGTGGCCGTGGCGGATGGCAAGTACTTCACTGGCTTGGCGATTCCTGCTGCGGCAGGGGTCGTGGCCTCGCTCGTGGTGTTCGACCATTACAGCATGAAGATTGCGGCCGACGTGAAGCCACTTCTCGTTCTGGTGATGACGTTGGCCCTGTCGTTCTTGATGGTCAGCACCATTAAGTATCGTAGCTTTAAAGATATGAAGTTCAGCGGAGACCGTCATATTACCTATCTCGTGTGGGGAATCTTGGCCGTCATGCTTGTGGCCGCCTGGCCCCAAGTCATGCTATTTGCCATTTTTGCCGGTTATGCGCTGCTCGGTCCGGCAGAACGGCTCGTCGGGTTTCTGCCCAAGATGGCCGGGAAACGGTCGCCGAGCAAGACCGAGCAGTCCGTGAAAGAATCGAATTCCTAGAAAACTGCGACGAGGAGTCGTAGACAATTCGCATGGAAATCGAGAGCGCTGGTAGATGGTGCAACCCAGCCTGTGAGTTGCCGAACTCGCCCCTGAGCCAGAGTCGTGGAACCCGCGTAATGGATTCCGTTTCGCCCCCGTGATAAGGCGGAATGAATGGTTGTGGACAGCACGACGTTGTTCATGGCTGAATCAGGGTGGTACCACGGAGCTTCTCGAGCCTCCGTCCCTGGGCGTGGGGATGGAGGTTTTTTTCATTTGAGATCGCTGAAAATGCTTTCCTGTGGCGTTCTCGGTTGCGTGCCTCCCTGCGACGTACCGTGCGGGTATGCCTCGGTCGTCCCGCTTCTTGGGGCCTTGCAGGAAAAGAATTTTCAGCAATCTCACAGGATAAGAGAGGTGAAACCATGACCAGAATGATCAAGATTTTCGATACGACGCTGCGCGATGGCGAGCAATCGCCTGGCGCCAGCATGAATGTGGAAGAAAAGATCATGGTGGCGAAGCAGCTAGCTCGCCTGGGGGTCGATATTATCGAAGCGGGGTTTGCCTATAGTTCGCCGGGAGACTTTGAAGCGGTGCGGCGGATCGCCCAGGAGGTCGAGGGGCCGACGATCTGCAGTTTGGCGCGGGCAAGGCCAGAGGATATCGATCGGGCCTGGGAGGCCTTGAAGGGGGCGCCCAAGGTCCGCATCCATACGTTTCTCTCGACCTCGGATATCCATTTGAAGCACCAGTTCAGAATGACGCGCGACGAGGCGAAGAAGCGCGCGGTCGAGATGGTGCAACGGGCGAGGGGCTACGTGGACGATGTGGAATTCTCGCCCATGGATGCCAGCCGTTCGGACCCCGCCTACCTCTACGAAGTGATCGAGGCGGTGATTGCCGCGGGAGCCGGGACGATCAATATTCCCGATACAGTCGGCTATGCGGTGCCGCAGGAATTTGGCAAGCTCATTCGCAACATTCGCGAACAAGTGCCGAATAGTTCGCAGGTGGTGATCTCCGTCCATTGCCACAACGACCTTGGCCTCGCGGTGGGGAACAGCTTGGCGGCGGTGTTCGAAGGAGCGGGCCAGGTTGAATGCACGATCAACGGAATCGGCGAGCGGGCGGGGAATACAGCGTTGGAAGAAATCGTCATGGGGCTTCGGACCAGGAAAGATTTCTATCAAGCCGATACGAAGATTCATACCGAAGAGATCGCGAAAACTAGCCGATTGGTCAGCAAGATCACCGGCATGGTGGTGCAGCCGAACAAGGCGATTGTCGGGGCGAACGCGTTCGCCCATACCTCCGGCATCCACCAGGACGGGCTGCTGAAGGACAAGACGACCTATGAAATCATGAAGCCAGAGACGATCGGGCTGGTCGAGAGCAAGATGGTAATGGGGAAACTCTCTGGGCGGCATGCGTTTCGTCAGCGGCTCGTGAAATTGGGCTATACCCTCTCGGACGAGGAGGTTAATCGCGCGTTCGAGCGGTTCAAGAAGCTGGCCGATCAGAAGAAAGAGATCTACGAAGAGGACCTCGAAGTCATTGTCTCCGAAGAACTGGCCAAAATGGCCGATCGGATCACCTTGAAGTCGTTCCATGTCGCCAGCGGGACGGATCAGGTGCCGACCGCCACGGTCGAGCTCGAGTTCGACGGACGGACCGTCAGGCAGACTGGAAACGGCGATGGGCCGGTGGATGCTATTTATCGGACGATTGCCGCTATCACGCAGACGAAGAGCACGCTCCTCATGTATGCCGTCAAGGCGATCACGGGAGGGACTGATGCGCAAGGCCAAGTCTCGGTCCGGGTGCAGGAAGAGGGTCGCACCGTGTCAGGTCATGGGGCGGATACGGATATCATTATGGCTTCGGCGCGGGCTTATCTGAATGCACTGAACAAGCTCTCCTATTTAGCGGGAAGGCAGGTGCAGGGCGAGCAGAAGGTAAACTTGATTTAGCGAAAGTGGCCACGGTAGAGTCACCCGCTCCGGTCTTGGGGCGGGAACATCTTGTTGGCTGGGAGGCGCTCTGTGGTGCATGTCACCCTGGCAGATCGGCCGGAGTTTCTGGCCGGAGACCATACCGTTCTGCGAGAGTTGCTGCATCCAGCCAAACAACCGCTCGCGCTCGGCTATAGCCTGGCGCAGGGGACCTTGGCGCCCGGCGCCCGCTCGAAATGGCACAGGCTGACATCTTCAGAGGTCTATTACATTATTGCCGGATCTGGACGATTGACTGTGGATAACTCAGTCGTTTCGGTGGGACCTGGCTCCGTCGTCTATGTGCCTCCCGGAGGCAAGCAGTCTCTGGAAAATAGCGGATCCACTGCCATCGAGTTCCTTTGTGTGGTCGATCCAGCTTGGCGGCTGGAGAATGAGGAAGTCCTGGAGTAGAGGCCCCTGCGGTCATCACTTACAACGAGGGAGAGTGGTCTGTGAAGGCGAAGATTGCCGTACTAGCTGGTGATGGAGTGGGTCGGGAGATCGTGCCTGAAGCGGTGAAAGTATTGAAGGCTGTCGCGGAGAAGTTCCAGCACCAGTTCGAGTTTGTTTTCGGCGATGTCGGAGGCCAGGCCCTCGACAAAGTGGGAGTGCCCCTTCCTCAGGAGACCTTGACCCTAGCCAAGCAGAGCGATGCCGTGCTGCTCGGCGCGGTCGGCGGTCCTAAGTGGGAGGGGTTGGAATATAGCTTGCGTCCGGAGCGAGCCCTGTTGGGACTGCGCGAGCATCTGGGCCTCTACGCGAATTTACGCCCGGCAAAGTTATACCCGATGTTGGCTGATGCCTCCACGTTGAAGCGCGAAGTGATCGAAGGGATCGACATTCTCGTGATTCGTGAATTGACTGGTGGTATCTATTTCGGAAAACCCAAAGGGGTTGAGAAGCTACCGAACGGGAGTGAGCGAGCGTTCAATACCGAGGTCTATACCACGAAAGAAATCCAACGGATTGCGAAAGTAGCGTTCGAAGCAGCCAGAAATCGGCGGAAGAAGGTGATGTCAGTCGACAAGGCGAACGTGCTGGAGTCGTCCGAGCTCTGGCGCCGTGTGGTTATTGAGACCCATAAAGATTATCAGGATGTGGAGTTGAGCCATATCTATGTCGACAATGCGGCGATGCAGCTCGTACGTAATCCGAAGCAGTTCGATGTGATGCTTTGTAATAATATCTTCGGTGACATTCTAAGCGATGAAGCGGCGATGTTGACCGGCTCCATCGGCATGTTGCCGTCTGCCAGCATCGGGTCGCAGGTCGGACTGTTCGAGCCGATTCACGGCAGCGCGCCGGACATTGCCGGGAAGAATGTGGCAAACCCCATCGCGACGATCGCTTCGGTAGCCATGCTGTTGTCCTATGCCTTCAAGTTGGATAAGGAAGCGGAAGCCATCGAGCAGGCGATCGTGAAGACCCTCGAGCTCGGTTATCGCACGAAAGATATTCATAGCCCAGGGACTCGCCTCGTCGGTACGACTGAAATGGGCGAGGCCATTCTGAGAAATCTGAACTAGCTAGGCCTGTCGACGTTGATGAGTACGAACCTCACAGCAGTTGAGATCAAGACCCTGGCTGGCACCGGAGACCCAGGCTGGTCTGGTGACGGAGGGACGGCTTTGGCTGCCTGCCTGAACGAGCCTAAGAGTCTTACTCTCGATGCAGAGGGTAACCTGTTCATCGTCGACTCCGAGAACCATGTCGTCCGAAAGATCGACCGGAAGACCAACTGCATCAGCACGGTCGCAGGCTTCATTCATGGAGCTGCGCCAGTCGCACCCCCAGTTGCGCCAACCCCCGTGACGGATGGAGTGGAGGACGACCCATTTGCGGAAAGCGACTCGGTCGCATCACATGCCTTCACGCAACAGACTGACTTGAGCGGGACCGTTCGATATGTGGTGGCAGGGGCTGCCACGGCCAAACGGTTTAGCGGCGATGGCGGCCCTGCCGATCAAGCATTGTTGAATTTTCCGACTGCGGTGGCGGTCGACCGAGCCGGACATCTTTACATTGCGGACACGTTGAACCATCGGGTGAGGCGGTTAGATGCGAAGACAGGGGTGATCATGACCATCGCAGGCCTGGGGTTGCCTCGCTATTCCGGTGACGGAGGCTTGGCGGTCGAGGCTGGGTTGAATGAGCCGGCTGCTTTGGTGGTGAGTGATGACGGCGTCCTTTATATTGCCGACCAAAGCAACAACCGAGTGAGGGCGGTCAATTTGGCGACTGGGATGATTCACACGGTCGCAGGGACTGGTACGGCCGCGTACAATGGAGATGGCATGGCTGCGACGGAAACCGGCTTGGCCGGTCCCGGCGGATTGGCACTCGCGTCAGATGGCACCCTGTTCATTGCGGATAGCTTTAGCGGAAGAATTCGCGCCGTTGATCCTGTCACCGGTTTCATCAGGACGGTTGTGGGCGGCAGCGGTGAATATCGATATCAAGGGCCGGACGAACCGCGCAGCAACAGTCTCTCCCGGCCATCCGGAATGGCGCTGGATGGGGATGGGAATATATTTTTCACCGACTCGGATAACCATCTGGTGCGACGATGGGATCGGGCCACTAAGCTGATTGAGCGTATCGCCGGTGTCGGTGTGGCCAGTTACGGGGGCGACGGGGGAGCGGCCCGCGACGCCAGTTTGAGTTATCCATTTGGAATCGTGATGGATCGGTCTGGGCATCTGCTCGTGGCCGATACCTTCAATCATCGTATTCGTGAGATCTCGCTGTAGATAGGATCAAGGCTTATGTTCAAAAAGAAAACAGGCTATGTCGTAGCGATCGTCGGCGCAACCGGGGCTGTCGGGACCGAAATGATCGATGTGCTTGAGGAACGAAAGTTCCCCGTGTCACGTCTGGTTCCCCTCGCCTCCACCCGGTCCGCTGGCGGGATGGTGACATTCGACGGAAACGAGGTGCTGATCGAGGTCTTGACGAAGGACTCGTTCGCGGACGTGGATATTGCGCTTTTCTCAGCCGGGGCGGATCTCAGCCGGGAGTTTGCGCCGATTGCGGTGAAGGCCGGGGCAGTGGTGATCGATAATAGCGCCGCATGGAGAATGACCCCAGAGGTGCCGCTCGTGGTGCCGGAAGTGAATGCGCAGGACATCTCACAGCATAAGGGCATCATCGCCAACCCCAACTGTTCCACGATTCAAATGGTCGTGGCGTTGAACCCCCTGCATGATAAGGCCAGGATCAAGCGGATTGTCGTCACGACTTTTCAGTCCGTGTCCGGTACGGGGAAAGAGGCGATGGATGAGTTGATGGAGCAGTGTCAGGACTTGCTCAGCTTCAAGCTGCCAGATCCCAAGGTCTATCCCTATCAAATCGCCTTCAACTGTTTGCCGCAGATCGACGAGTTTCTTCCGTCCGGTTATACGAAGGAAGAGATGAAGATGGTTGACGAGACCAGGAAAATTATGGGCGACCAGTCGATCCATGTGACAGCGACCACGGTGCGGGTCCCGGTCTATGTCGGCCATTCTGAAGCCATCAATATCGAGACAGAGCGGAAGCTCACGGTCAACGAGGCCCGCGCGATTCTGTCGACTGCGCCAGGCGTATTGCTCTACGACGATCCGGCACATAAGATCTATCCGATGCCGCTGGAGGTTGCGGGGAAAGACGAGGTCTACGTTGGCCGTATTCGTGAAGATGAGTCGATTTCAAACGGTCTGAATCTCTGGGTGGTGGCGGACAATTTGCGTAAAGGGGCCGCTCTCAATGCGGTGCAAATCGCAGAACATTTGACTCAAGGCTAATGGCTGAGTGGGGGAGTCTCGGCAAAGTCTTCATCGGAATTGGGCTCTGCGTGGCCCTGGCCGGTCTGTTGTTGCTAATGGCAGACCGTGTTTCGGGAGTAGGACATCTCCTGGGCTGGTTCGGTAAGCTGCCAGGCGACATCTCCATTCGGCGAGAGAACTTCAGCTTCTCATTCCCCCTTGCTACTAGCCTGCTCCTCAGTATCATCTTCAGTCTAATATTCTATTGCATCACATGGATCTTTCGCCGATGACACAACCAGAGACAGGACTGTGCCGCGCCATGATTATGGTAGGGGCCTGTCTGTTCAGCTTGGTTCCAGGAGTCGAGGCGGCACAGCCGATCCGGGTCATGCTCTCGGTCGATGTGGCACAGCTCAATGTCCGCGCCGACCGCTCTCTCTGGATGACGGATGCAACGGGCCGTGGTCAGGCGCTGCGCGCCTCGGTTCATGTGTCAGCGGAGGGCACGGGGTTTGTGCTGAACGGCGTCTTCATGCGGACGGATCGGCTGACGCTGGGGGGCGGAGAGAGCGGGCTTACGTTGACGTTCCCACGGCCTGCCAAAAAGCCTGATGGGGGTGCCGGGCTATCGGAGGACTTCGGCACGGAGATTTCGGTGAGCGGCCTCGTATCTCTTGTGCGAAAGGGGAAGGGGTTCCTCGTTATCAATCGGGTAGACCTTGAGGAGTACATCAAGGGGGTGGTTCCCGCCGAAGTCAGTTCGACCTGGCACCCGGAGATGCTGAAGACGCAAGCAGTTGCTGCCAGGACCTATGCGCTTTATCAGCAGATGCTGAGTGGGAAGCGTGAGTATGACGTGGCGGCCACGGTGCAAGACCAAGTCTATCGCGGGAAGCAGGGGATCGATGCCGGGATCCTGCACGCGGTCGAAGAGACTAGAGGCCTGGTCGTGACCTATCAGGATGCCCCGATCTATGCCGCCTTTTCCTCGACAGCCGCGGGGTTGACGGAGGATGCCATGAATGTCTGGTCGAAAGAATATCCCTATCTCAAGGGGGTGGAGTGCCCCTTTGATCTTGCGTCGCCCAACTATCAATGGAAGTCTTCGTTCAGAGTCGATACCCTTGAACTGAATCTGCGGCAGCAGGGCTTCTCTGTGGGGAGGATCACCGCGATGGCGCCCATCGCGTTCAGCCGTGGGGGGCGAGTCGCGAAGCTGCGTATCCTCCATTCCGGTGGAGAATTGATCCTTCGCGGAGAAGAGTTGCGGAAAGCGGTCGGGTATACCATCATCCCCAGCACGCAGTTTGCTATCGAATCCATGGCCCGCGACGTGGTGTTGTCTGGCTATGGCGCGGGCCATGCCGTCGGGATGTGCCAGTGGGGTGCCAAGGAACTGGCGGAGCGGGGCTATCACTTCTCGACGATTCTTCAGTATTATTATCCCGGCACCGAAGTGCAGAATATGACGCTGGTCAAACCTCCGATTCTCCCTTCTTCCTGATGCAGCTCTCCGAATTCGACTTTCCATTCGATGCCTCGCTGATCGCTGCGCAGCCGAGCATTCCGCGTGACCAAGCCAGGCTGCTGGTGCTCCAGCCGTTTGACCGTTCGCTGGCCCATCGCCGAATCGACGCGCTGCCGGATCTGTTGCAGCCAGGCGATCTTCTCGTCGTCAACAATACTAAGGTGGTGGCTGCGCGCGTGGCAGGGCGAAAACGTCCGTCCGGCGCGAAGGTCGAGGTCCTCTTTGTGAAGGATCTGGGCGAGGCAGTCTGGGAAGTGTTGCTCAAGGGCACGTTCCTTCCTGGCCAGGTGATTGAGATCGGGCCGGATGCTTCTGCGGTAGTGGTCGAGCGTGGCGCGGACGGAACGAAGGTTCGGGTGGAGAGTCCGATTCCTTGGCCTGAATGGTTGCGGCAACATGGCCAGATGCCACTGCCTCCCTACTTGAAACGGGCGCCGACCGACCAAGATCGCGAGTGGTATCAAACTCTCTTTGCGCAACATGAAGGGGCGATTGCAGCGCCGACCGCCGGACTCCATTTCACGCCTGATTTATTGGCGCGGCTGCAACAGCGAGGGATCGGTTTGACAACCGTCACGCTACATGTGGGGATTGGGACCTTTAAGCCGGTGACGGCCGAGCAGATTGAAGGCCATCGGATGGGTGCTGAATGGATGGAGGTCGGAGCAGAAGCGGTCCAGGCTATGGAGCAGGCGCGCGCAGCGGGGGGCAGGATCGTTGCGGTCGGAACAACGGTCGTCCGTGCTCTTGAAACGGCGGCTCGTGCGGAGGGCCGGATTAGGCCTTACCAGGGAGAGACGGATATCTTCATGACGCCGGGATTTTCGTTTCGGGCGATCGACGCCCTGCTCACGAACTTTCACTTGCCCAGGACGACTTTGTTGATGCTGGTTTCCGCATTGGCCGGGACGGAGTTTCTTCGAGAAGCCTACGCAGAGGCGGTTCGCGAGCGGTACCGTTTTTACAGTTATGGTGATGCGATGTTGATTATCTGAGAAGGTCGGAACGTCGTCAGGTCTTCAAGTCAGAACGTTCAGGGCGAAGATCGTCCGAGACATTGGGACTTAAAGATGTGATGACATTTGACGAGTGTTAAAGTAGTTCGCGATGAATCGTGATCGGAAGCGAGGTCTTGAGAGCTTCCGTATAGGCCTGCAGTGCTCGTTGCTGCTTTTGAAAGAGGACGTCCTGGATGGCGCGGTCTTTGGCTGTGGCGGTCTTGGTCGGATCCGATTCCGTCTGCCGCAGGGTAAGGGTCTGGGCCTCGGCAATTTCGGCAGGGGTGAGAGCCACGGCGTCCCGGATGATCATCCGAGCTTTATTGCTGAGCACTTCTTTCGCTTCCATCGCTTCGAATAGCGCCGGCGTCAAATGGTTCGCGGCTAGGAGCCGCTGGTAGACTTCCGGGTCGAAGGTGCCATTCTTTTGGAAGTCTGGGATCTGCATGATGACGTCGCGCAGGTCGTCGTCTGCCACGGTGAGACCCATGTTCTTTGCCACGATCAGCCAGGTTCGATTGTCGATCAGCTGCTCGACCACAAACTGCTTGATCGCTTCGTCTTTGAAATCTCCGGGGACTTTGTCTTTGTAGAAGCGGTAGGTATTTTCATAGGCGCGCCGAAACTCATCGTGGGATACGGTGAGATCGCCGACGGAAGCGACGACGGTGCCGGTCTGCTCGCCGAATCCCCACCAGCCCATGGTGATGACGAAGGCGATGGCGATGATCCCCATGATGGACTTGAGGAGCCAGGGATAGTTATGGGACGCGTCGCGCATCAATTTGATCATGGCCACTCCTCGGGAAATTCGTAGAGGCGGATTGTACTCAGAGATCTTGTGCAAAGGCAAGAGACGACCGTTTCGTCATACGATGTCTTAACAATCTGGTTGCGGGCCTGTTCTAGCAGGTGTGGAATTGCGCCGCCTTGTCGCTTTGCGGAAGAAGGGTCTTTGTTTGTGCTGGATAGTTTGATTTGTTATACTTTGCCATTGATTGCGAGGAGCGCGCTTGGCGGAAGAGCTTCGAGGGGTTCATTCAATCGGTGCCGAGATCTATCCCAAGGCGCAGGTCTTGAACCGCGGTATCGCCAAGTTGATTGATCTGTTGATTGTGGCGGCAGCCGGCCAAGTGATCGTGCCGGTAGGTTTACTTGCTGGATTAGCATATATACTGATTGCTGATGGGCTTGCCGGGGGGCGGAGTATCGGTAAGCGACTGATCGGCCTCCAGACGGTAGTTCCTGCCCGGCATGAGGCCGCAGGGTTTCGGGAATCCATTATTCGCAATATGCCTTTTGTGGTCGCGCAGTTAGCTTTTGCCGTCCCCTATGTGGGATGGATTGTGTCGGTGGCAATTATTGCGTTCGAAGCGATCTTGATTTTTGGGAATGAACAGGGGCGGCGTCTTGGTGACGAGGTGGCCGGTACTCAAGTGTTGGATGTGGGGCGATTAGCGTTGCCCGGCTGAGCACGTCGTCGGAGTCTGAAGAAAATGGAGAGCAATTGTGAGTTTTGCGAGCGATATCCTCGGATGGTTCTCAAACGATCTGGCCATTGACCTAGGAACGGCATCGACCCTTGTCTATGTCCATGGAAAAGGGATCGTGTTGAACGAACCCTCGGTCGTGGCGGTTGAGAAGAAGACTGAACGAGTGCTCGCGGTCGGCACCGAGGCGAAGCGCATGCTGGGCCGTACTCCGGGCAACATTATCGCGGTGCGACCCATGAAAGAAGGCGTGATCGCAGACTTCGAAATGGCCGAACAAATGCTGAAGCGGTTCATTCAGAAGGCGCACAACCGCAGCGCGTTCGTGCGTCCGCGCATCATTATTGGCGTCCCCTCGCGTATTACGCAGGTGGAACAGCGGGCGGTGCGAGATTCGGCGGAGTTGGCTGGCGCGCGTGAAGTATATTTGATCGAAGAGCCAGTAGCTGCAGCCATTGGCGCCGGGCTCCCGATCACCGAGCCTTCCGGCAACATGGTCGTTGATATCGGGGGTGGCACCACCGATATCGCTGTGATTTCGCTCGGCGGCATCGTCTATAGCGACTCCGTCAAGGTGGCGGGCGATCGCATGGACGACGCGATCACGAATTATATTAAGAAGAAGTATAACCTTCTCATCGGTGAACATATGGCGGAACGGGTTAAGTTTGAAATCGGATCCGCCCACCCCCTTGAGGAACGCAAGACCATGATGATCAAGGGGCGCGATTTGATTTCTGGGATTCCCCGCACGTTGGTGGTGGACGACGCGGAAATCAGGGAAGCGCTGCAGGAAACGATCGGCACGATCCTGGACGCGATTAAAGTGGCCCTGGAGAACACCCCGCCGGAGTTGGCGGGAGATATTATCGACCGTGGCATCGTGCTGACCGGCGGCGGCTCTTTGCTGAAGGGCATGGATATCCGCTTCCGTGAGGAGACGAATCTGCCGATTATCACCGTGGACGATCCCTTGACCTCCGTGGTCTTGGGGGTTGGGAAAATCCTCGATGAGTTGGATCTGCTGGCCAAGGTGTCGGTTATGTCCCAGGCCAACACGTACCGATAAGGTTCCGCCCCTAACTTCTTTATGAGGATGGCTAACTCGCGTTCTTCTTTCGGTTCCAGACGGCGGGCGTTCGCCTGCTTCGCACTTCTGCTGGCGGCTGTTTTTCTGTTCCACGGTGAAATCCAAGGACTCTTGCAGTATCTCGGCGGGCCAGTCGGGCACGTCGCGAGTATTCCGCTCGAAGTGATTGCGTCCATCGATACGGGGATTGCCAATCGCTGGCAGCGTTACGTCGTTTTGCAAGGCGTCTGGGACGAGAACCAGCAACTCCGGAAAGACATCGAATGGTTGCGCGGACAAAACAGCCAGTTGCATGAGCTGGCTGCCGCGACTGAGCGACTGACGGCCTTGCTGCAATTTAAGGAACAGGCGCTCCCCACGATGGTTGCCGCCCGGGTCATCGGACGCGACACTACTAACCGGTATCAAGCCCTCATCCTCAATAAGGGCGAGCGCGACGGGATCAAGCCGGACATGGGCGTGATTACGCCTGCCGGTGTCGTCGGGCGCATCGTGAAAACGACCGGGGCCTCTTCAGTGGTGCTCTTGGTAACGGACCCGAACAACGCGATCGCTGGTCTCATTCAGCGGACGAGAGACGAAGGGGTTGTGGAGGGCACTCAGCAGGGGCGGGCCCAGCTGAAATATCTTCCGTTGCTGTCAACGCTTCAACACGGTGATCGGGTTGTGACGTCGGGCCTCATCGGTGACTTCCCGCGGGGGCTCGCGATCGGCACGATTATGCATATCGATAAGCAAGAAGGCGCCCTGTTCCAGTCTGCTGAGCTGATGCTGGAAGTCGATGTCGGTCGTGTGGAGGAAGTGTTGGTGATTCAGGCGTCGTCCGGACAGTCCACGAAGGCTGCAAGAGAAGTGGATCCGCCCGGGAAGCCGTAATTATGAAACTTCTCCTCAGTCTGATTCTTGTACTGCTGCTCGTCCCTGTTCAAGCGACGCTGCTGCCACATCTAAGCGTCTGGAATATTAAGCCGGATTTAGGGCTGGTGGCTGCGGCGTTTGTCGGGCTGTTTGCCGGTAAAATGGAAGGCCTGCTCGTGGGGCTTGCCATCGGCTGGGTGTTGAATCTGTTCTCTGCCAGCGAACTGGGGCTCAGTCTCCTGACGAACGGCGGCGTGGGGCTCTTAGCGGGATTCTTGGGACGGCAGGTATCGCAAGTGACATCGATCTCAGTGGGTGTGGGATTGCTGGCGGTGTCCCTGGCGAGCGGACTGCTCGAAGCTGCAACCTCCAAGAATATTGATCTCGCGCAGGTCTGGCAGATGGTGGGAGCGATCGTTCTGCCTCAAGCCTGTTTTGACGGGCTCGTCGGAACAGGGCTTTATTGGCTGCTCTCGCAACGGTTTCAGTTAGCCCGTCTGAGGACCGAATAATGGTCTCAGTGATGGGCTCGGCGGAATAATAGTAACTGTGAGTTATGGCAACAGCTGGCCTACACGATTCTGAACTGGTTGAGCTCCAACGCCGGCTGATCATTCTGCGCGTGGGGCTACTGCTTGTTGTGGCCCTTTTGGGGTTGCGGCTTTGGCACTTGCAGATTCGTGAGGGGCTCTACTACCTCGATCTCTCCGAGAATAATCGCACCCGCTCAGTCATCATGGAGCCCGCGCGAGGGCTGATCTATGACCGCAATGGGGTGTTGCTGGCAAGCAATGTTCCCAGCTTTACGCTCTATGTGTCGCTCGAGGACGTCAAGGATCGTAATGTGCTCATTGATCAGCTGACCAACCTATTGGGGCTGGATCCTGTATTTGTCCGGAAGAAGATCATGGCAAAAGGCAGCAAACAATTGCCGCGCAAGGTGAAGGGTCGTTTAAGCCTCCGTGAAGCGACGTTAATCGAATCCCATCGTTTAGATATGCCCGGGGTCATGGTGCAAGTCGAATCCCAGAGGAATTATCCCGGTGGTGTGGTGGCGTCGCATCTGTTGGGCTACGTCGGGGAAGTCTCGCCCGAGCAGTTGGAGCGGCCGGAGTTTTCAGATCTGCATCAAGGCAGCATTGTCGGCCAATATGGCGTGGAGAAGTTCTTTGACCGGTTTGTGCGGGGGCAGGCAGGGCAGAAAAGTATTGAAGTCGATGCGGTGGGCCACGAGAAACGCACGGTAGTCGTGGAACCGCCCCATGCCGGAGATAATTTATATTTGACGATCGACGTGCGGCTGCAAAAGGTGGCAGAAAATCTGTTGGGAGATGAATCTGGTGCGATCGTTGCGCTGGATCCCAGGACGGGCGACGTACTGGCTATGGCGAGTCGGCCAGGCTTTGATCCGAACATCCTTTCGCGGGAACTTACTCCGAAGCAATGGGCCGAGATCGTGCAAAATGAAGGACGTCCGTTGAATAATCGCGCCTCGCAAGGCCAGTACCCGCCCGGCTCGGTCTTTAAAGTGATGATGGCCGCTGCCGCGCTGGAGACCAATACGGTAACGCCTGCGACCACCATCTACTGCAATGGAGGCTATCAATTCGGTCGCCGCCTGTACCATGACTGGAAGGCCGGTGGGCATGGATCGGTGGATCTTCGGCGCGCCCTGGTGCAATCCTGTGACGTGTATTTTTATACGGTCGGGCAGCGGATGGGCATCGAGACGATGGCCTTCTTTGCCCATCAGTTCGGGTTGGGAGAGGAGACGGAGGTCGAGCTACCGTCTGAACGGATCGGAATTGTGCCCTCCGCAGCTTGGAAACTGAAGGCCAAGAATGAACCCTGGTTGCCAGGTGAAACGATTTCGGCTTCGATCGGACAGGGTTATGTGAATGTGACTCCGCTGCAGATGGCGAGTCTGATCGGCACAGTGGCCAACGACGGCGTAGCCTTTCGTCCGCGATTGGTCCAGGCGGTGATGGACCGAGGGACCGGAGAGCTGCAGGCGCGGCCGACAGTTCCCAAGCGCACGTTGAAGCTGAGGCCTGAGATCTTGCCGTTGATTAAAGAGGCGCTGGCCGGGGTGGTGAAAGAGGGGACTGCCACGCGGGCGAAGTCGGCGTTGATCACGATTGCCGGGAAGACCGGTACGGCTCAGACGACGGCTTTGGGGAAAGAAAAAAGAGCCGAGAAGGATATTCCGAAGAAGTTGCGCGACCATGCCTGGTTTGTGGCCTTCGCGCCGATCGACGCGCCGACCATTGCCGTCGCGGTGCTGGGAGAACATATGGGCCATGGAGGGTCCGCCGCGGCGCCTCTTGCGAAAGAACTGATCGAGACCTATGTGAAGCTGATGCCGCCGATTTCTGCCAGCGCCACAAATGGCATGGTTACGCGGGACAGTGATGCCGGAGGCCCGGGCCCACGATGATCGACCGGGCAATCAATAGCCGAGGCTTTGACAGTTTTGATCTCCGCTTTATCGGACTGATTGTGGCCATTCTGGGGATCGGCGTGTTGTCGATTTATAGCGTGACGCGCGACCAGAATGCGGCGTTCCCTTTTTATGCCAAACAGGTTGTCTGGATTCTGCTCGGCGCGGTCGCGTTCCTGGTCATGTGGCTCTCGGACTATCATCGAATCGCCCGGTTAGCGTATCCTGCCTATGCGATTATCCTGGTCCTTTTGGTGGTTGTGCTGTTTGAAGGCAAGAGCAGCCGGGGGGCGCAACGGTGGATTCCCATGGGACCCTTTGCGTTTCAGCCATCGGAGTTTGCTAAGTTAGTTCTTATCCTGACTTTGGCGCATTACTATTCAAGGGCGCCAAGGGTCGGATGGCTCCAGCGGGTGGTGTTGCCGGGGCTTTTGGTCTTTCCCGGGCTGTTCCTGATCCTCAAACAGCCGGATCTCGGGAGTGGGCTGAGCTTCTTGGCGGTCTATGCGGCGATGTTGCTAATGGTGAAGATGAGGTCGAAGGCCCTGGGCGTGATCCTCTTGTCTTCGCTGATGCTGTTTCCCTTCGCCTGGGAGGCGATGTGGGGGGCATTGCATGATTATCAGCGGCAGCGCATTATGGCCTTTGTCGATCCGACGCATGATACGGGCGGTAAGGGATACCATGCGCTTCAATCTAGGATTGCCATCGGTGCGGGAGAATTGACGGGGAAGGGACTCTACGGAGGGACCCAGAGCCAATTGAAGTTTTTGCCCGAAGGGCACACAGACTTCGTTTTTTCGGTCTTTGCCGAGGAATGGGGATTCTTAGGAGTGTTGGCGCTGTTGTCGTTGTTTGCGGCCTTGATCTGGCTGTCGTTGGAAATTGCGTCGCGCGCGAAGGACCAACTCGGGGCGCTGCTGGCGGTCGGCATTACCTGCCTGTTGAGTTTTTGCATCGTGGTCAATATCGGGATGACGGCGGGCATGTTTCCCATCGTAGGGATTCCCCTTCCCCTTATGAGTTACGGGGGGAGCGCGACGGTGATGACGCTGGCGTCGCTCGGTCTGCTCTTGAATGTCAAACGTCGTCGATTGAGCTTTCTTTAGTGAACAGCTGATTGCGCGGTCTCGGATGAATTGGGATAGAGGTCTAGGGAGCTATGTATGGTGGCAACCGTTGGTCGACGAGGCGTTGAGAGGAGCTCAGAACCTGGGGATTCCCCGCGTTCGTCCTCCCCATCGGTTCGACGGTTCGCCTGAACGGAAGGAGTTGGTCTGGGAGTAGAAATTGCCATTACAGTCGCACGCGAAGAAACTCGCGTCGCGGTCTTGGACGGCGGAGTCGTGACGGATCTCTTCGGGGATCGGGTAAAGCACAAAGACTTCGTCGGGAATATTTATAAAGGAAAAGTGGCGAAGGTGCTGCCTGGTATGCAGGCGGCCTTTGTGGATATCGGCCTCGAGAAAGCGGCCTTCATGCACGTCTCGGATTTATCGCTAGACGCCGAGCCTGGCGATACCCTCGTCGATGTGGATGAGGATGCCAAGGATGCCGATAAAGACGGGGACATGATGGGCCCCAGACGCCAAAGCTCCAAGCCGATCGAACAGCTGCTGACCGAAGGGCAGGAGCTGATGGTCCAGATTTCCAAGGGGCCGATCGGGACGAAGGGCTCGCGGGTCACGACCTATGTGTCGCTCCCTGGCCGGTATCTCGTGTTCATGCCTAACGTGGAGCACATCGGCGTCTCCCGCCGCATCGCCCATGACGAAGAGCGAGCCAGGCTCAAGGACATCATGAAGCGGGTGCGGCAGCCAGGCTGCGGTTACATCGTCCGCACGGTCAGTGACGGGGTTAAAGAAGACGAGTTGCGGTCTGACGTCGAATTTTTGCATGTGCTCTGGCAGGACATCTTGTCGAAGCGCGAGCAGAAGGGGGCGCCAGCCTTGCTCCATACCGACTTGAGCCTGAGCTTTCGCGTCGTGCGCGATCTCTTCGGGAAGAAAGTCGATCGGCTCTGGATCGACTCGCGCGAGGAGTATCAGGCGATTCGTGATTTCGTGCAGCGGTTCTCTCCTGAGCAAACCTCCCGCATCCATTTCTACGACAAGGACGAAAGTCTCTTCGATCACCTGGGCGTCGAGCAGGAGATGGCGCGGGCCCTCAGTCGTAAGGTCTGGCTCAAGTCCGGCGGGCACCTTGTGATCGACCATACCGAAGCGATGACCGTCATCGACGTCAATACCGGACGGTTCGTCGGGAAACGCGATCAGGAAGCGACCATCCTCCAGAACAATCTGGAGGCCGCGAAAGAGGTGGCCTATCAGATGAAGTTGCGGGGGATCGGCGGGATCATCATCGTGGACTTCATCGATATGGAGCGGGAGAAGAACCGCGATAAGGTGTATCACGCATTGCTCGATGCTATGTCGACCGACAAGGCGCGAACCAGAGTATCCAGAATTTCCGATCTGGGATTGATCGAGATTTCCCGTGAGCGGGTGCGCGAAGATCTCCTGCGCTCGCTCTCTGAGCCCTGTCACTATTGCGAAGGCCGTGGCTATACGAAGTCGCCCACCACGGTGGTCTATGAAATTTTCCGCGATGTTCGTCGGATCGGCAGCAGCCCCGAACCCCACAAGATCGTCGTTGGCGCCCATCCCTCGGTCGTCGGGCTGTTGCAAGATGAAGAGCGGCAGGGCCTTGAGGCGGTGGAGCGGGAATGTTCCGTGAAGATCATTGTGATGCCGGACGCGCAGTTGCATTTGGAACAATACGATTTGGCGGTGCTGTAGGGTCGTAGCTTCCGTGCGGCGAGATCTGTGGATAGCCAATCTGTAGATGGCAGTCCCTCCGTTGAAGCCGCAGAGCCTTTGGGCCATCGTATGGCCTTAGTGCAACGAGAGGTTGGGCTTCGCTTGCGAGCGATCGAGGGAGGAGGGGGACCCTCTTCCATTCTTCTCCTCACCGGCACATTGACGGACAGAATGAGTTGGCTGTGGCGATCGTGGGGGCAGGCGTGCGACGGCTGCCGAGGCAACGTTACTTTCGAGTGTAATCGAAGAACAGTTGCAGAGATGAATATTATTTCATGCGGATGTGAAGGATAGCCTCACAGCGAACCGGAGTTTTCATGGCCAAGGCATTGATCATTGTTGAGTCTCCGACGAAAGCCCGTACTATCGGCAAGTATTTGGGGCGTGGCTATACCGTCATGGCGTCGGTCGGGCATATTAAGGATCTACCCACCAGTAAGCTAGGCGTCGATGTGGAGCACGATTTCGAACCGCAATATGTGACGATCAAAGGGAAAGCGAAAATCCTATCTGAGATTAAAGCCAAGGCGGAAGCCTGCGACAAAGTGTTCCTGGCGCCGGACCCTGATAGAGAAGGGGAAGCAATCGCCTGGCATCTCGAACAGGAATTGCTCGGGAAACCTAAATCCAAGTCCAAGAAAAAGACCGAGAGCAGTAAGATCTTCCGTGTGCGTTTCAACGAAATTACGGAAGCGGCTATCAAGCGCGCGTTGCAGTCGCCCGGACAGGTCGATATGCAGCTGGTGAATGCGCAGCAGGCCCGCCGGGTGCTTGACCGGATCGTCGGATACCAGGGCAGCCAATTGCTCTGGACCAAAGTGCGCCGTGGCCTCAGCATGGGCCGGGTCCAGTCCGTGGCGATGCGGTTGATTTGTGAACGAGAACAGGAACGAGAAGCCTTTCGCGCTGAGGAATACTGGTCCATTGCGGTGACGTTGTCCGGGGCCAATCCTCCTCCATTCCAAGCTACGCTGCATAGCATCAATGGCGAGGAGGCCTCGATTGGGACAGAGCCCGAGGCGCAGCGCGTCGTTGATGCGATTCAAGGGAAAGAGTTCGCCGTCGACTCGATTGACCGGAAAGAAAAGAAACGGAATCCCGTCGCCCCATTTATTACCAGCCGACTTCAGCAGGAAGCGGCGCGGAAGCTGCATTTCTCCTCGAAGAAGACGATGACTTTGGCGCAGAAGCTGTATGAAGGTATCGAGATCGGGGCGGAGGGCCAGACCGGTCTCATTACCTATATGAGAACTGACTCGCCGCGCATTTCGAATGAAGCGATGGAGGAAGCGCGCCAGGTCATTCAGGTGCGCTTCGGCGCAGAATACCTGCCGGCCACGCCGAACGTGTACAAGATACAAAAGGCGGCGCAAGAGGCCCACGAAGCGATTCGCCCCACAGCAGCATCTCGCGACCCTGAGTCAATCCAACAGTATCTCGAGCCGGATATCTATAAGTTGTACCAGCTGATCTGGAATCGGTTTATTGCGTCGCAGATGGTGCCGGCCATTTTCGATGTGACTCGCGTGGTCTCGAGCCCCGTCAAGACGACTGGCAAATACCTGTTCCGCTCGACCGGCACCGTGGTGAAGTTTCCCGGCCATACGATCGTCTATATGGAGGGGAGCGACAAAGAGCTCTTCGCCCAGAAGCAAAAAAGCGAACAGGAAGTCGAAGACGAGGCGGAGCGCCAGTTGCCCTTGCTCAACGAGGGCGAGAAGCTGCAGCTCGTCTCTTTGGATGGCCAGACGGTTCCCGGGGTCCTTTCAAAGCAACATTTCACCCAGCCTCCGCCCCGGTACAACGAGGCCTTACTGATCAAGGAATTAGAAGAAAAAGGTATTGGCCGGCCGTCTACCTATGCGAGCATCATTTCGACGATCCAGGATCGCAAATATGCCGAGAAGGTGGATGGACGGTTCGGTCCCACCGAAACAGGGCGGACGGTGAACGACTTCCTGATGAAGGGATTCCCTGACCTGATTAACGTCGACTTCACCTCGCATATGGAGGAGGAGTTGGATGCAGTGGAAGAAGGTAGCAAGCCCTGGGTGATGGCGGTGCGCGAATTTTACGGGCCCTTTACGGCGGATCTGGAGAAGGCGAAGACGATCCCTGGGCCCAAGGATATCGTAGAGCCTCCTACGGATATTCCCTGCGAGAAGTGCGGCAAGATGATGGAGATTAAATGGGGCCGCAATGGCAAGTTCCTCGCCTGTCCGGCTTATAAGGATAAGCTGCCCTGCAAGAACACGCAGAACTTCGAGAAGCTCGAAGACGGCACCATTAAGATTGTCCCGAAGATCGAGATGACGACGGATGAGAAGTGTGAGAAATGCAGCAGCCCAATGGTGGTAAAGACCGGGCGGTTTGGCAAGTTCATCGCCTGCTCCGCCTATCCTGAGTGTAAAACGACTAAACCGCTCTCGCTGGGCGTGAGATGCCCGCAGTCGGGTTGTGGTGGCGATCTCGTTCAGAAACGCACGAAGAAAGGGGCTAGGGCATTTTTCGCTTGCAGCAAGTATCCAGCCTGCGAATATGCCATGTGGGATCGCCCGATCAACAAGGCCTGCCCGACCTGCAGCGCCCCGTTTCTTATCGAGAAGCTCAGCAAGCAGGTTGGCCGCAGCGTGCAATGCCGCAGCGAAGAATGCGGCTATCGCGAGGCAGGCTAATATTTTTGAGCAAGATGTGTCGTGGCGTGAGTTGCTTTGAGGCGAGTGTCTGCCGGAGAACCGTCTATCAGTCTATTCCTCCCCCCCCGTGCTTGCCTCCCATCAACGGCTGCTTTAAGACCCACATCTCGTAGAGGGGGATCACCATCATGATGAGGAATCCCACGGTCATGAGGGTGTCGCCCGTCAGCATCGTGATCACGAATACCGGCGAGATATAGCTGATGAGCCAGGGGGACAAGAGGTCCAGCGTCACGCCGCCAAAGGAGATCCAGGTTGTGACGACTTTCAGCCTGCTGCTAACGTTGGTGAGGTAGAGCACGTGGACCAGGATCATGAACACGACCGGCATCGTAAAGAGGTGGAAGTGGGTGATTTCTGCCAGCTCTCTGAACGACATCGGCTCGCCGAATGTGATGTCCGAGCCTCGATAGTGCTTGGCGATTCCTTCCGGCGACAGCCCCGTCATGCTGTGGGCCCAGAAGAAGGAAAAGGTAAAGCCGACCAGCATGAGGAAGAGGAAAAAGGTGTAGACCAGCCGGATGTGCCGGTCTGAGTCACGGAGTTTGAATCGTTGATTGAAGTTTCTCATACGGGGACACTCGGTCCGCTTATCTTAGTTGCCGAAAATTGATGTGAATAAGCCCTTGTCAGTCTTGCGAGATGAGACAGTATCGCTCCCCAATCCTGCCGGTTTCAAATAGAATTCGTCGATGAGGACCAGCACGCGTTTGACGCCAGCGCTCATGGAGCGCACAGACATGGTGGCCCCGCTGATGTTAATGATGTCCTTGTTGATCCTGATCGGGTCCGACACGGTCTTGCCGTCGTACTGAGCGTTGAAGCGTTTTGTCCTGACTTCACCGCCCTTGGCGTCCCGAAACACGAGGAGTTCCACGTCGGTACAGGTTCCCTTGGTGTCGACGCCGACCATATAAGTCATGGGCTTGTACTTGCCGATGGTATGCTGAATCATGGCGTAGCCATCGATTTTGTCACCGGTTTGACCGATGTAGAGTTCGAACGAATCCTCGGGGAACTTCCATCCGATCCGCTGTTCGATCAGTTCCTTCTTTTCTGAGGTAAGTCTGATTAGTTCCTTGCGAACCTGCTGAGTCTTTGGCATGACGGCCTTCAGCGCTTCTTCTTCCGTCATGAACTCTTCATACTTGAAATCGTCATCTTTAAGAAATCGGCGCAACTCATTATCCCAGATCTTCTCGCCGGCCAGGACGGGAAGTGTTGAGGATGTCAACAGGACTGCAAGGGCGACGGTGCGAAACGCACTCAGGGTAGTGAGCATCCATGCTCCTTTAATTTGGCGTCAAGACGACGTTGTACATCGTTCATGACATCTGCTAACGGATCGGTGTCGGCCCAGCCGAAGAGGCGGGAGCCCCCTCGAAAGGCCCAGCGCTGCCGCTCCTCTATAAAACTAATTTTCGTCACGTCGTCGAGTCGTTTCACTGTAAGGGTAATACGGGACCGATCTTTGCTGTTCGCCAAGTCACGTTGAAGCGCACCAAAGGTCCGTCCCGGCATCGGGATTTCCAGCCAGCCGGTCACGATTAGGCCCACATCCTTATCCTGCGTGTTGATCGCGCGATCTTTTGCTGCATCGAGCGCTGCCTCCCAAGCATGGTCGTAGCGGCACACTGCATACCGTTCCCGCATGCCGCTGGTGGAGGCGCAGGCGGTCAGGACGGCTGGTAACAGGAACAGTGCGAATACTCGATGAATCATGAGTAACCTGTCTTATCCCTCTTTGAAGCGTTCCACCTCAAGGTGGAACGCTTGAGTGCTATGGCTAGAAGTATGTTGCCGCTTGAATCAAGAACCCATTCCCATTCATCGGGCTATTTGAACTGCCCATGTCCCCGGCATCGATCAAACCCAATGCGTTTTTCTGGGTGTTAAACTGCCAATCGAGCTTAAATACCGTATCTTCAATCGGCCTGAAGTTCAAGCCGAGCGTCAGTCGTTCCATTTCCCGGCGATTTCCTAGAGTATTGGGCGTCCGTCGAGTACGGTCATCGGTGTCGGTGTCCACATGTTCCCAGCGCATGACGGCGGTAAAGGTTGAGGCATCCGAGAAGTGGCTTGGAGCCCATTTCTTTAGGACGTCAGGCATGAAGTGATAATTCCCCTGAATGTAGTAGCCCTGCATGCCAGCCGGCCCAATGCCGCTACCGGTAGTGCCAGTTGCGTTATTGTTGCTGATTCTGGACCAGGCGGATTCTCCGATCACCTCAAAGGGGCCTCGTTGGAGTGTCCAGTCTAGGGCAACGATATCGATGTATCCGGCTGCAGCGCTACCGTTTGCTGGCTTGTATTGACCATGGAAGCCAGAGCCGGCGACTTCAATGCCTAGCCTCGGACTGAACGCAAGGCGTCCGACGACTGCTTTGTTGTCGTCACGGTCCCGAGAGACGCTGCCTCGTGTGTTTCGGACTCCCTGATCGGTGATTGCGCCGGCGGTTTGGCTCATCCCGTTGACCACGTAGATTTCATAGTCCAGCTTAGATTGTGAGGAGGGATAGACGGTGCCATAGAGGCCGGCACCTGCTTCGAACCAGGTGCTCGGGATGATGATTCTGGAGACCATCGGCCGATCGACCAGATCGTTCAAGGGCGAGTCGTGCAGTAAATTAAACTTACCAATCGGTACCAGGAGGATGCCGGCGCGAATATTGATCGCTTCCGTCACGAGGTAGTCGATTTGTGCGAACTCAATCTGCATGGAGCCGTCAGTTCCTTGCGGAGCATTCGTCCCGCCGCGCTCCATCTCGATTTCTGTGGCGAACTTCACATGCTCGGTAATGTCCGCATAGATGAAGGGCACCATCCGCTGTTGGTTAAAACTATTGCGGCTGGGATTGTCCAAGTTTTGACGTGACAGGTTATTATACATGACATCTGCGTAGCCACCGATCGTGGCCTTCGGCGCGCTTAAGAAAGGTTTGGCATAGATCAGTTTGCCTGATCCGGTCGAGCCGAATCCCAGGGGGATGTTTTCCTCTCCCTTTCGTTCGACCCTGATGTCAGTCATTGGTCCGGTTGGGGTTGGGTATTGGGTTGCCGGAGGAGATGAACGCTCGATGCGAACTTCTCGGGATTCGTTCTCCTGCGATTTCTTTAGCACCTCCTCAAGTCTCTTTACTCGTTGCTCAAGGCTTTCTTCTGCGAAGACTGGTGTGACCGGCAGCGCAATGATTGAAAGAACCACGAGAATTGACGGCATCCTCATTGCAAAACTCCTTGAAAGTAGTGGTGATGGTCTGACTCGGGACTCGCAGGTATCTGGTCGTGTGGATAGGCCAGTGACTGCTCGCACGAGAGATGAGTGATCGCCTCCTTTGATGAGGCGTGACCAGGTAAAGGTTTTGTCCAGCCTTCGATGGCTGTGAAGAGGATGACAATAATTTTTTTGCAGTGTTTTCATTGCCCTGACAACCATCAGACGCCGGAGTTTTCATTGACAGCACGGTAACGCGCGGTCCTTGCAAATGAAATTGAGAACGATTATTAATATCTTAATTTTCTTCTCATTGTCAAGAGGGAGTTGTCCCCTATATGACAAGAAAGCACATGCAATCAAGCCAGGGTTTGCCTATAATTCAAGGCGATAAAAGTAGAGTGGTCGAATGTGGACTAATTTTAACTGGATCGCTGGAATTACATTGAGTTGCGTGGGCTGTGCCGCGGAGTTGTCTTCGCTCGCTGAAGCCCCTAACATTGACGGACCATTGGTCGTGGGACAGGTCGTTACGGTGTTGACCGGTGAACGAGGCTGAATATATTCAACGAAAGTGCGCTTTTCGAGATGGAAGATCAACGAACGCACGAACGGTTCACTGTGGAGATCAAGTCCGAGGATCGGTATTTTGCGATTGCATTGCCTGTCGGAGACTATCGCCTCAATCGCGTGCAGATCAGCGAGGGGCCCTTTATGTCCATGGCGGACGTGAGCGCAGCTTTCTCTGTTAGCCAAGATAAGGTGACCTATGTGGGAACCTGGCGGTTTGGTGTTGATTCGCCCCGCTATGGGCGCATGGTAGTCCTGTCGATGGTGATGGACGGCGATGATCGATCACAGACTGATGCGTTCCTTGCAAAACAGTATCCTGCATTGCAAGGAGGTCCCGTCACGTGCGTCCTCCCTGAGCCCTCGACGATGGAAACGCGCCTCTATGAAGTACTTCCATATCCGCGCTATCCACGATACTTTCAGCGGCATGTTTGGTAGGAGCCTATTGATGAGCACGAGTCAGACTGGCGGACTTGTCTGGTGTTTCTCTCTGATCCTTCTCGTGGGATCTGGTTGTGCAGCTCTCGCATCTGGTGGTCCGGCTGTGGTGGTGAAGCGGACACAGATGCATATGGGAACGCTTGTTTCCGTCACCGCTGTGGCGCTAACTCATGAAGATGCGAACAAGGCGATCAATGCCGGGTTTATGGAAATCAAGCGGCTTGAGCAGTTGCTGAGCACCTGGATTCCAACGAGCGAGCTTTCTCGCGTGAATGCTGCGGCGGGAGTCATGCCGGTTTCTGTAAGTCCCGAAACATTGACGGTCGTTGAACGCGCGATGCAGGCAGCGGAGATGACTGGTGGCGGTTTCAATATTGCCATTGGCCCGGCGGTCGATGCATGGCGCGTGACCGAAGGCCAACGGATACCGACGGCATCTGCACTGGAGGCCCTTCGTCCTTTGGTGGATCTGCAAGCTGTCTATATCGACGCGCGGGGGCGGACGATCTATCTTGAGAAAATAGGGATGAGGATCGATGTGGGAGGGATCGGCAAGGGTTATGCAGCCGATCAAGCGGTGACGGTGATGCAGAAAGCCGGGGCTGTTGGCGGAGTCGTGGCGCTTTCAGGGGATATCAAAACATTCGGCCGGTTGCCTGGCGGGAAGATGTTTCCCGTCGGCATTCAGCATCCGCGACAGGACGGAGCGGTAGTGGCCTGGATCGATTTACAAGACGAAGCCATTTCTACCGCCGGAGATTATGAGCGGTTCTTCGAGCGTGACGGTGTCCGCTATCATCACATTCTCGATCCGCTCACGCTCCAGCCGGCGCGCGGTTGTCAGAGCGTGACGGTGATTGCCAAGGAAGGGGTTTGGGCCGATGGCCTCGATACAGGCATTTTTGTGATGGGACCGAAACGGGGCATGGAACTGGTCGAACAGCTGCCGGGCGTCGAGGCTATTATTGTCGGGCACGACGGCCGCGTGTTTGTCTCATCCGGGCTAAAGACCCGCGTCCTGTTTCCGTCTGATTCCGACGCGAAAGGACAGGCTCAACATTGAGGATCCTGCAGCAACTCGTACTTATCTGTGCCCTAGGGGCAAGCAGTGCTTGTTCGGAGTTCGAAGCCCAGTACTTCAAAGGTCGCGTTAATGAAGCCACGACCGAGCAAGTGGCCAAGCGCTATGGCCCGCCCCATAAGATTGAGCAGCGTGAGGGCCATCGAATGGTCTGGACCTATTTTGACCGGGGAAGTGCCACTTCAGGCTACACCGGCACAGCCCGTTCAGCCTTTTGCCGCGCCTACGTGCTGACATTTGATCGACAGGAAATTCTGAGAGATTGGCAGCAACAGGAGTGCTGAAGTTAGCAGAATACGTTTCGTTTCAGCCTACCAATCCAATCGATAGCTGATGGGAATCTTAATCGTCAATTGTGGCCGTCCCAGCGGATGAGGCAGGCGGAAAGGGGCTGCCAGCCTGATGGTTTCAATCGCAGCCTTGTCCAGGCTGGGATACCCGGAGCTCTGAAAGATCTCCACCGCACCGACGCTTCCGTCCTCGTTGATCACCGCTTTCACCACGACCCTCCCTTCGGCTCGATCGACTCGTGCTGCAGTTGGGTAGCGTTTCAATTCCTCCACCCGCCGTAAAATCGCCTCAGCGACCCATCCATAGTCGCGCTTCGTCGGTTCGTCCGATGGCGCAGGGGCGATTGCTGCCGTCTGCGTGGGCGCCGGAGCCGGAGCTGTGTTGGTCTCTGCTGTCTGCTCCGGGATTGCCGGCGGCGCGGGAGATGGCGGTGTTTGTGCCGCAGATTTCGTAGGAACGGCCACCTGGGCTTCGGTTGGTTTCTCGATGGCTGGGGCCTCTGTGGCCATCGGCGTCTCAGTTTCATGTTTGGTTGGTTTGGCCGGTTGTATCGGGTGAGTCGTTGGCTTTGGTGGGGGTGGCACGGGAGGCTCTGTGACCACAGGTGTGACGGTCCGCTCGGCAATCGCCGGAGCGGTCTGTTGTGCAAGAGGATGGGGTGACGGGGGCTGCTGTGCCGGTACAGTCTGCTGCAGGCTGGGAGAGGGGGCCGGCTGGGCCTGAGTCTGGCGCTGGTTCGGGGGTGAAGCCGCTGGTGCCACTCGCTCTGTCGGCGATATCAGGGCGACGTTCCATTTGAACGGCTTTTCCTGTGGCGCGAGTTGGATCTGCTTCACGAGCAGGATCGCGCCGAGCACTACTGTTCCATGGAAGAGGAGAGAGACGAGCCAGCCCTGGACGTGTGAGCTCTTCTGGCCTCCGGAGTCCTGTGGCCCGGCAGCGGTCACAGCCGAATGACCTCCAGGCTGACTTGTTGAAATCCCTGTCCGCGCACTTCATCCACCACAGACACAAACCGTTCGAGCGGGATGACTTTATCCGCCCGCACGACGACCGCCGATTCTCGAGGCTCCGCTGCCAGGGCGCCAGGGAGCCCTCCTTCTGGAACGGCACGGTCGTTGAGGAAGAGCGCACCATCAGCCGTCAGGGTGATCACGACGGGGGCATCCTTGTGATCGCCGGTTGCTCTCGATTTGGCCAAATTGACCGGGATCTGGCCGCTGCTGATGAAGGTGGCGGTGGTCAGGACGATGACCAGGAGGACCAGCATGACGTCCACGAGGGGGATGACGTTGATCTGGTCAATGTCGCGCTGCATGCTTTTCCTTGTGTAGCGCGAGGAGCTCGGCGACTTTTCCCCGAAGCACGTTGTTCATGACGACGCAGGGAATTGCGACCAGCAGTCCAACTGCCGTCGCTTTCAGCGCAAGGCTGAGCCCGATCATAATGGTATTGACGGCCATGGTGCCGGAGGTCCCCATCGTATGGAATGTGAGCATGATGCCCAGCACGGTGCCCAGCAGGCCGATATAGGGGGCGTTTGCGGCGACCGTGCCGATGACGACCAATCGTTTGGTCAGAGCCATTTCCAATCCCAGGCTGCTGGGGTATTGGGCAAGATTGACGCGGCGGTAAAAAATCCACCGCTCGACCGCCACGGCCATAGTCCAGAGGCTGAGCGCCAAGAGGAGTCCGATGATGCCGTAATCGACGACGTTTTGCAGCGCGTTCATAGAGAAGATCTCACTTTCGTTGCGTGACTCACGGACCGGTGGGGGCGGGACCCGTCGTACGTCTCTATCAATGCCAGATCGTGGGAAAGCCTGTCAATTTTTCGTACACTCGGTAGCCTCCGAGTGCGACCTCTAGCCGGCTGACGTTTCTTGTTGAAAGAGTACTGTGTGGGTCGCCAGGACACGGAGCTCCACCGCCGTGCCTACCTGATAAATGCTCGTGGAGCCTTGACTGCTATGGACGATTTGACCGGAGGGAAGGCTGACCGTGTAGAGATTTTCCGAGCCGCGGAATTGGCGGGAAATGACGCGGGATCTGGCGCCTTCCGTCGGGACGAGGTGAATGTCGTCCGGTCTGATCATGACGACCACGGTTGTACCGTCCTGACATTCGAGGGTATCGAGAAATTCCCCTAGTTCGGTCTGGACCATGCCGTGCGATACGGTTCCAGGAATAAAGTCCGCCTGGCCAACAAAGTCGGCCACGAAGGGTGTGGCCGGTAGGTGATACATCATTTCCGGCGTATCGAATTGCTCCAGGCGGCCCTGGTTGAGGACGGCAATCCGATCAGCCATGGCAAAGGCTTCGTCATGGTCATGTGTCACGAGGATGGTCGTCGTCTTCGTCCGGCGTAGCAGGTCGTGGAGCTCCTGGCGCATGCGTCCCGACATATCGGGGTCCAAATTACTGAAGGGCTCGTCGAGCAACAGGACGATGGGATTCTGGACGAGGGCGCGGGCCAGCGCGACACGTTGCTGCTGGCCGCCAGACAGTTCGTGCGGATACCGCCGCTCGAATCCCTCCAGCCCTGTGAGCCGCAGCATCTCCTGGACCCGCGTGGCGCGCAGACTTTGCGTGGATTGGCTGAGCCCAAAGGCGATGTTGTCCTGCACGCGCAAGTGGGGGAAGAGGGCATATTCTTGAAAGACCATCCCGATGCGCCGGTTCTCCGTCGGGGTCATCACCTTCTGTGACGACACGAGCTGGTCTGATAAAAAAATTTGCCCTGAGCGAACCGGTTGAAATCCCGCGATCGCCCGAAGAATCGTTGTTTTCCCGCAGCCGGATGGGCCGAGCAGGCAGAGGATCTCGCCTTCCTTAGCCGCAAACGAAATGTCCTGGACCGCGGGCCGCCCTGCTTCATAGGAACAGGAAACTTGCCGCAGCTCCAAGACCGAGGAAACGGTTGTGGAATGGTCTGAGGTCACAGAGTCACAATCCTTTCTTTAGTATCCAATGTATTAGGCGGCGCGCCAATCTTTCGAGACTAATAAGGCCAATGCCGGGAGACTCAGTAACACAATGAGGAGCGCGGCGGGGGCGGCGAGCTGAAAGTATTCTTCGCTCGCTTCCATCCAGACGCGAATGGCCAGGGTGTCGAATCCCACCGGCCGCAATAAGAGGGTCGCAGGTAATTCCTTCATCGTTTGTAGAAACATCAAGACCCAGGCAACGACAAATCCATTACGGATCAGGGGCAGCGTCACTCGCCGCCAGGTTGCCCGCATGCCAAAGCCCAGCGTGCGCGAGACCTCTTCCAGGTTCGGGCTAATTTGCTGAAGTGCAGGCTCCAGCGATTGAAGGCCAGCCGGGAGAAAGTGGATTACGTAGGCCACGATGAGGATCAGGACCGAGCCGTAGAACACGGGAGCCAGTTGGGTAAAGAGGACGAGGACAGCCAATGCCGCCACCGGCCCTGGCAGCACGTAGCCGGCATAGGCTGCCTGCAGGCAACCCACGTTCAGCAGGGTTGGGCGGCGGCTCGCCAGGTAGGCGAGCGGCAAGCCGATCAAGACCCCGCCGGTAGCCGCGCTGGCGGCTAGGAGGCCGCTGTTCCAGATAAATCCAAAAAACCGGCGATCGAGTGTCGCTTGCGCTTCGGGAGACAGGCTCCATTGGATCAAGAGCGAGGCGGGCAGCACGAAGGCTGCCGCGACGATCAGCCCGAGATAGCCGGTGATGGCGACTGTGCCGAGCCACCCATACTGCTGCCGTTGCGGAGCTCGATAGCGGCCGGTCGTTTGGTAGAACCGGCTCCGCTGCCGGAACCACCGTTCGGTAATCAGGAAAATCAGCGCGAGGGCAACGAGCAAGAGACTCAAGATGCTCGCGGCCGTATTGTCGGATCGTCCGGTCATCTGCTGAAACACGGCATAGGTGAGGGTCTGGTAGCGAAGCAAGGAGACTGCGCCAAAGTCCGACACGACATACAAGATGACGAGGGCGAGTCCTGCGGCAATCGAGGGGCGCATTAAGGGCAGGGTCACGCGCCAGAGGGTCGAGAGACGGGATGCGCCGCTGGCCCGCGCCACCTCTTCGAACGACACGTTCATGCTGAGGAGGGCGCTCCGGCTGAGGAGATAGACAAAGGGAAAAGTATCCAAGGCCATGACGAGCGTCGCGCCCCAATAACTATGGGGAGAGAAGATCCTGGCTTGAGGGCCTGCCAGGAGTTGCCAGAGATGCTCGACCGGACCGTCGAATCCTAAAAGATAGGAATAGACATAGGCCAGGACGTACGTCGGCATCGCCAGAGGAAGAACCAAGGCGCCCTCCCACATACGGCGACCGGGAAATTCCGTGCGAGAGACCAGCCAGGCGGTCGAGACGCCCAGGAAGAGCGTGACGACCGCGACGCTGGCGGCTAGAGAGACGGTGTTGAATAGCAGTTCGGGAATGCGGGTGCTCCATAAACGGATCCAGACTGCCGGATCAGCCGAGAGGGCCTGTGCCGTGACATAGCCAAGCGGAAGCAGGATGAGGCCAGCAGTGGCGAGGGCAAGGAGTTGCAGCGGTGAGGCAAGTTGTTGGCGAATCGTGCTCACGGTGTGTTCCTTCGAGAGCTACCGGAGACCCACTTGTTCGATCAGCGTGAGGGTCGGTTCGCGTAATTCCGCTAGCTTGGTGAGGGGGACCAAGGCGGCACGGAAGCTCTTCCGCTCCACGAGGGCCGGGTCCGCTTTCACGTCCGGGTGAAGGGGATATTCCTTGTCGAGGTCTGCGAATAATTTCTGCCCTGCGTGGGCGACCAGGAATTCGACGAGGAGCTTGGCGCTCTCCAAATGCTTGGTCGACTTGATGATGCCAACACCGGCGACGTTCATGATGGCCCCCATGCCGCCTTCAAATTGATCCGGCATCAAGGCGGCGATCGGCGCATTGGGCTGTGTGGCGAGGTGACGGTAGATGTAGTAGTGATTCACGATCCCCAGTGCGACCTGCCCCTTAGCGATGGCATCCACGATCTGTGAACTCTTCTGATAGACTTGGCCGTCCGCATTGGCCTTGAGGCCCTGCAGGAACTGTCGGGTCTTTTCGTCTCCATGAATGGCGCGAATGACCGACACGCCGGCTTGTAAATATTCGCTGCCGGAATTCGGAATGGCGATCTTATCTTTCCATTTCGGGTCGGCGAGGTCGAGAAGCGACTTTACCTGGTCCGGCTTCACCAGCGAGGTGTTGTAGACGACGGCCCAAAACCGTCCGGAGAGTCCGACCCAGGCATTGTCCGGCGCGCGGAATTGCGCTGGGATGGCCCGTTCGACTTCCCGCATGTTCAAGGGGCGGAGGAGGCCGGCGGTTCGGGCCAGCTCCAAGCTGCCTGCGTCGTTGGTGATCAAGAGGTCTGCCGAGGTGTGATTCCCTTCCGCTTTCAGCCGATTGACCAATTCCGTCGTGCCGGAGGAGAGGAGCTCGATTTGGATGCCAGTGCTCGCCGTAAAGGCGTCGAGGACCGGCTTGATGAGCCGTTCCCCGCGGCCAGAGTAGATCGTGAGTTTGTCCGCTGCTTGGGCGCAGGGTGCCAGGAGCCCGACGACCACAGCGAACATGAGACCAGCGAGGATCGCCCGGCGTAGTGTTGGCAGGGAGCAGGTGAAGAACATGGAGGAGCCCTCATGTAATTGAAATTGATAAGCCGTATCAAGATGATACTAAAAAAAAGCTAGTCCGTCAATGGCGGCAGCGGGAGCAGAGGCCATAAAGCTCAAGCCGGTGGGTGGTGATGGTGAATTTGTTTTTGCTGGCCACTTCTTCTTGGAGCCGTTCGATTTCTTCGTTTTCAAATTCCACGATTTTCTGGCAACCGGTGCAGATGAGGTGATCGTGGTGGCCCTTGTGCGTGATATTGTCGTATTGCGTCTGGGAGCCGAAGTGGCGGGCCTGCGCCAAGCCTGCATCGCAAAAAAGGTTGAGCGTTCGGTAGATGGTGGCGAGCCCCAAGTGAGGATCAGACTTGGCCAACTGGTGATACATGGCTTCTGCCGTAATATGTTCTTGGCGAAGAAACGCGCTCAGGATCAATTCCCGTTGGCGGGTGAGTTTGAGCTGATGCTTGCCCAGGTGCTCCTTGAGCGCCTTCATTTCCTTCACATGCGTATTCGCCATATCGATAGCCTCCGAACGGATTCCATTAAAGACGAAACTAGTCCAACCGGTCAAGAGGGTGTTGAACTGGAGCAGAGGCGGAGACGCGGAATTGACGGAGATCTTCCGCGCTGTTTATAGTGCGCAGGCCCAAACATGGAACAAGCGAGGCATTAGCGAATGCGGAAACCCAATCAGATTACGGTCGACCGGGCTCTTCTTCTCTATGTGTTGCACCTGACGGAGCCTCACGGCCTGTTGAGCGACGTGAAGCTGCAGCAGCTCTGTTTTTTGTGCGAACTGCAAATGTTCGGCAAGGGCTTCAAGGGCTTTCATTTCGAATTCTTCCGGTTCGCTTATGGAGCTTTCAGCAAGGATTTGGATAACGACCTGACTTCGCTGCGCCGGAAGGAGCGGGTAGAAAACTTTACTCTTTCGGACCAGGCCAGGAAAGACGTCATCTTTTTGCTCGAGAAAAATATCGAAGGGGTGGAAACAAACGAGAAGATCGTGGAGATTTTGAAGGCAGTCGTGACGGTCTATGGGCCACAGGATAGCGGTCAGATTACCCAGTCGGTCGAGTCAGTCGACTTGAGTACGCCTCAGGATCTTGAGTTTAAAATTCCGATCCGCGATATTGTCTTTCACACGACGCTCCTCGTGCCCTCCCAGATCGAGGTGTCGGCGGAGTTCACGCTGCCGGCTCCGGTCCTGGCCAAGCTGAATGTTGGGATGGGTTACGAACCGGGCAACCGGTAGATCTCGCCGTATTTTTTCTCCACATAAGACAAAAATGGTTCCGGGTCGAGGCTCTTGCCCGTGACTCGCTTCGCCAGGTGATCCGGCGTGAACATCCGACCCCAGCGGTGAATCTTCTGTTCGAGCCAGCGCCGTAGCTCGAATAGTTGTCCTGCCGATATATTTTCTTCCAGCCGTGGAATTTCCAGTTTGGCCTGTTCGTAGAACTGGACAGAGTAGAGATTGCCCAGCGTGTAGGTCGGGAAGTAGCCAAAGGCCCCGAGCGACCAATGCACATCTTGCAACACGCCCTCTGCATCGTTTGCGGGGCGGATGCCGAGATAGTCCTGCATCTTCTGGTTCCAGATCTCCGGCAAGTCTTCCGGCTTGGTCCTGCCTTCGATGAGATTCTGCTCGATTTCGAACCGCAGCATGATGTGGAGATTGTAGGTAAGCTCATCGGCTTCGACCCGAATCAGCGAGGGCTTCACGCGATTAATGGCCGCATAGAATTGTTCTCCGTCGAGAGCGCCTAATTGCTGCGGGAAGGTCTGTTGTAGTAGGGGGTAAAAGAAGCGCCAAAAGGATCGCGAGCGGCCCACGCAGTTTTCCCACATGCGCGACTGGCTTTCATGAATCCCGAGCGAGACCGACTCGCCTAGCGGGGTCCCGAAGTAGCGCGTATCGAGGCCCTGGTCATAGAGGCCATGGCCTCCTTCATGGATACAGCTGAAGAGACAGGATTGCAGGTCATGTTCGAAGACGCGTGTGGTGACGCGCACGTCCGTCGGGTGGAAGGAAGTTGTGAAGGGGTGAGACGACAGGTCGAGGCGGCCCCGTTCGAAGTCATAGCCCATAGCGATCAGGACCAACCGGACGAATTCCATTTGTCGAGCCGTATCGTAGCTACGAAAGAGCACCGAGTCGTCGAGCTGAGTCTGACTGTTCTGAATCTTTTGTAGCAATGGAACGAGCCGCGCCTTCACCTGGGCGAAGAGGGGACGGAGCGCGGCGATCGTCGAGCCTGGTTCGTAGACATCCAGTAACGCATCGTAGGGCGAGTTCTTGTAGCCGAGATATTGGGCTTCCTGCTTTTTGAGCGACAGGATAGTGCGCAGGTTCGGCAGGAACAGTGCAAAGTTGCTTGCCTTCTTCGCCTCGGCCCAGACTTGCTGCGCCAACGAACATTCTCGGCTGAGTGTGATGACGAAATCGGAGGGCAGCTTTTTGGCGCGGCTATAGTCCCGCCATACTTCGCGGAGCAGGGATCGCGAGGGTTCATCCCAGGCATCTCCTGGTGTGTCCTGGATAACGCTGGTCTGGGGATCGATCCAGGTGGCGAGCAGCCCTTCAATCTCCAGGGAGACTAGTTTTTGGTGCGCGATACCCTGGAGGGTCGAAATCTGTTCGGCTCGGGCTTCGCCTCCGCCAGCCGGCATATAAGTTTCCTGATCCCACGAGAGGAGAGAGGCGGCGCTGTTAATGCGCTGGATCTCCAAGAGTCTGGTCGTCAAATCTTCTACGGTTTTCAGGGTCTTCACGGTAGGGTGTTCCTCCAGAAATCGTCAGGCTATGATCGTGCTTCGTTATATCCGACTCTGTAGTCTACGCAACGGACTACCTGGTTTTCAAATTGGTCGCACAGACAATACTCCTTGACGGCAGACAAAAACGATTGTATCCACATAAGACATGACTCCTCCTTCTAACAACCTGGCCTACGGATCGGTTCTTCTCGCGGCGGCCCTCTGGGGCGGCTCGATCGTGGCGCAGAAAATGGCCCTCGGGTCCTTCTCCGCCGTCGAGGCATCGGTCCTGCGGGACATCGGCGGGCTGGCAATTCTCGTGACGGCCTGGTGGTGGCAGGAGGGCACATTGGCCAAGCTGACCAAGGCGGATCTGCGGTTGTTGGGGCTGCTAGGCCTCGGCGTCCTGGGGAACCATCTCCTCATTCTCATGGGGCTCAAATATGTGAGCGGGGCCGTGGGCGGGGTGATCATAGGAGCGAGTCCTGTCGCGACATCGCTGCTCTCGGCCCTCTTTATTCAGGATGTTCCCTTGCGTGCTGTTTGGGCCGGCGGCCTCCTCTCATTTGCGGGGGTGGCGTTGGTGTCAGTGGCGGGATTCCAAGCAGCGGGCGATCAGCCTCTGCTCGGCAGCCTGCTGGTCTTTCTCGGTGTGGCGAGCTGGGCCCTCTATAGTATCGGCAGCAGACGGCTCATGGAGCGCCATTCGGCCCTCACCCTCAATTGGACGACATTGCTTGTCGCTACGGTGTTGCAAATTCCTCTCTTGTGGACGGACCGTAAGATGCTAGATGCGGGACTCGGGTCCGTGACGCAGGCAGATTGGATGGCGCTGGGCTATCTGGTTCTCTTTGCTACGGCCATCGCCCAACAGGCCTGGCTGTTCGGCGTGAAGGGCATTGGGCCGTCGCGCGCGTCGGTCCTGGGGAACCTGACTCCTGTAGCAGCCATCGTCCTATCCGCTGTGCTCCTGAAAGAACCTGTGGGCACGAGTGAAATCCTCGGCATCGCGCTGATTTTGGCGGGGGTTTGGGTGGTCGACCGGCAAACCTCCCAGCTCACAAGCTAGTGAAACGTGAGGCGTGAAAGGTAAACGTAGAACGTAGAACTGTTAAGAGTTCTTAGCTCAAAATATTTTACTTTTAACGATTCGTCTCTCACGGATCGCTGGACAGGCTTTTTGAGCCGTCTGCAAGATTACAGTCTTTTCTCTCGTCTCTAGCTTCTTGTCTCTCGCCATTTTTCGCTGATTGCAGTATGATACACGACTTTTCTCAGGCAAGGGGTCCTCATGCTGGAACAGCGTATTGAAGAAGTGAACAAGGCAAACCACGCCTTCTATGCCGCGTTTGGCAATCTCGATATCAACCAGATGGATAAGGTTTGGGCGCATCAGGAATACGTGACCTGCATCCATCCCGGCTGGTCGTTGCGGTCGGACTGGCATGCAGTCCGCGACTCCTGGGTCTTGATCTTCAACAACACCTTTTCGATGACATTCGAGCTCAGTGACGTGATGGTGCAGGTGGCAGGCGATATGGCCTGGGTCGTCTGCGTAGAGCACATCACCTCCCATCAATCCGAGGAGCCGCAGGAGGCGCAGGTATTAGCCACGAATCTTTTTGAACGGATCGGAGACGAGTGGTTGCTGATACATCATCATGGGTCGGCGGTGATGGGCTAGGGCCTGTGTGTGGTTCCGTGCTCGCTGAGTGCGCACGCAAAGATGATTGAATGAGAAAATTATGAGCGGTGCGCCCTAGGACTTTGGCGCTGGCGCGGTGGGGGTTTCTTCGGCTCGGATGGTGCTGGCCCATTCGGCAACGAGGGGATCCCGTTCTTCCATCGTCATCCCTGCATACTTCATGAACATTTGCGGGCCTTTGCGGCGGCGCCAGATGAGATAGGAGAGGAAGTGCTCGCGGCAGATACTGTGTGTGCCGGCTGGGGCATAGACTCTTGTTTGGCAGCCTTTGATCATGCAG
>SXGS01160830.1_pt1 | contig 42630 bp, 31 predicted proteins | sample 3174681 | NCBI WGS metagenome assembly SXGS01 (sample SAMN11356861, study PRJNA531348) | freshwater metagenome | isolation source: freshwater sample F1-80 | place: China: Fuxian Lake, Yuxi | collected 2017-12-25 | reverse complement strand
GATATGCCGAATCATCTCATCGCGGTGTTCGTCTGTTTCTCCCATGGGCTTGCCGTCCGATTCCGGGTAATTGACTTGTGTGAAGGGAATTACCGACGCCATCTCGAAGCTCCAAATTTCCAGCGGAATTCTGCTCCAGCCGTTCAGGCGATATCACTTTAGCCCGTTCCGTAGCCAGCCGTACGAATACGATTCCATTGTATACCAAAGGAAGGGCTAAGAATGACCATCGATTATTTGCCAACGTTACGTCCGTTCGCTTCAACGGTTGGAACGGAAAAGGAAAACACCCGAACTCGGTCATGATTGTCGAATGGTTCGTCCGGTGGATGAAGAATGTAATTTATCGTGACAGTTGTTGGATCGCTTGCTTGGCTTGGGAATTTCCAGGATCGAGCCGTAGGACAAACTCGAATTCCTTTTTGGCCGATTCGTTTTGTCCATCCATCAACAGCAGCGATCCTCGATGCAGTCGCGCGGTGGGACTGAGTGGATCGAGCTGGATCGAGCGTTCAAGCAGCTTCATCGCCTCGGCTTGTGCACCGCCTGCCAATCGGTAACTCAACCCCATTAAAGCGAGTTCAAAGGAACTTTCCGAGCGCTGCAACGATTGCTGCAATACGAGATTTGCAACCGGATACTGCTGCCTGGCTAAATACAACTGGGCGAGACGTGAATAGGGTTCTTTCCAGCTTGCTACTTCGGATATCAAGCGTTCGTAATTCGTAATCGCGCTGTCAATTTGATTAGCTTGTTCCTGAGCCAGCGCCAAACGAAATCGCGCAAGGAAATGTCTGGAATCCGACTTGAGCACTTCTTGGAATTGCTTACTGGCCTCCATTCCCAGCTTCTTTGACAACAGTGCTGAGCCGAACCAAAAACGGCTTTCCGTGTCGCTGGAATTCTTGCTCAAGACGTCTCGCAGTATTTCCAGGGATTTCTCAAGCGACTGTGTTTGAGGTCCCATCGATTCGTGAAGCAATTGATGGGCCGCTCCTTCGATTCTCGGAGGCACCAACGCGGCTGGCCAACAACTTACTAGTTGCACCTGAGAGTTTGGCGCAAGGACGACGGGTTTACCAATATCCGCGTGCCTGGTGCGCGGTATAGCATGATCGGTAAAGACAAGATGAATTCCTTCACGAGACGATCGCTGCGGCATGTGGCATTCTGTACAACTCGAAGCATCTGCCGGTTGAGAACTATCTAGATTTTTTGAATTTGCAATTGCGGTTGAACCACTGGATGAGTTCTTTGTTCGTAAGCACGCATTCGCGGAATGACAAGTGTTGCAGCGAGAATCGTAATCCGATCGAGGAATGTCTGCGGCAGACTTGTGCGGATCATGGCAAGTAACGCAGGTCAATTTTCCATTGCTGGCGACGTAGCACTTGCTTTGCAACATCCTAGCGCCATGCGAAGCGACGCCCAGGGACGAGCTATCTTGCGATCGGATGAGAAAGTCGTGCCGCTGATCGAGCAGTCGATCTCCTGGCTTTAGTGCGAGGGGACTCCCCGGGCCTATAGGGACACTCACATCGCCTTGGAGATGGCATTGCAAACACAGGTCGTTTGATTGTGCAGCCGAAAATTCTGCCGGATTGACGATCGTCCCGGCGGTAGGATTTTCAGCACCTGGGTTCGATTTCCAGAAACTAACATGTGCTTGGGGATCTCCATGGCAGCGTACGCATTGAATTCCGGACACGATTTCATTGTGATAACGGTTCTTCGATGGCGCATCATGTTGGGCGGTAGTCGCGTGGCACGCGACACACCCCGGTGTTATGGGTCGACTAAAGCGCTGGTTAAAAAGCTCGAAACCAGGGTTCATTCCCCAACAATCACGGCCCGTATACCAGGCCACAGGTAATTGTGTGAGATAGCCGTTTTCGTTGCTCACCATTGCTTGAGCATGCTTGCCGGAGCCGACCACATATTCCGCAGTCCGTTCAAGTCGATGGCCAGGCATATCTCGCCGCGATTCAACTTGAACGACACCGCCAACACCATATACAACTTCGTACTGGAAATTTGATTGAGTATCATCGACGGTCTGTGGTTCAAAATCTGCAATCAAGCCTTTCTCGACCGATTGCCAAGTATGCGACATGCCACTCCGTTTGTACTGATCCACAATCTCGGAATGGCATTCGGCGCAAGTGTCGGCGCTGGTAAACGTGCTCGCCACGATTGTAGGTCGAACGCTGGAGGGTGTTTGTTCGATCAGCGCTTTATCATCTTGCTTGATCGCCAGTGGCTTTCTAAAAGCGTTAAGCATCAATCCGCTGGCGGCAAGAAAAAACAAAACCCCCACGAAAGCCGATACCTTCGTGGAGGCTGACATTGATTGAGATTTTGGATTCTTCTTATTTGAGTTGGAAGTCGATCGGTGCGTTTTCGCCATCTTTTACTTCCGCAGTCAAGCCACTGCTCGCAGCTTGGCCATACTTCGCTGGAATCGGAGCTTTTTTATTACCGAATTCTTGTCCGGGCAAACCGCCACCTTCATCGGCGCCTGGGAACACCTGAACCGAAACTTTGTACTTTCCGGCCCGTGCACCGTCATTGGCTTCAAAGGTTGTCAACTCATACGAGCCTTCGCCGTTTAGTTCTCCTGTTGCAGGACTTCCTTCGCCTTCAGGAACAAACATAATCGTTCCGTTCTTGACAGCCTTGCCGTTGTAGGAAACTTTGCCCGTAATTTTGTAGGTTGCGGGATTCGAAGAACCGCAGCCAACAAAGGAAAAGAGCAAACATAACAGCGCGCTGGACTTGAACCAATTGAGCAAGGAGGAATTCGATCTCACATCCACAAGTTGTACCTTCGATCCCCGGCAGTTGCCGAGCCTTCAGTGAAAGAATCGTGTTGGGGTTCAAATTGACTAAAGCAATCTCGCAGCGCCACGATATTTCCTCGGCGCCGCGAGACTTTGCAACGTTGTTCACTAATTCGGGCTAAATCCACCCGCTGGTAAACCATCTGCCAAATTGCCAAGCTGTTGGTAAGTGACGAAGTCAATAGTTTCGCCTAAGAAATGGACGCTTCCGTCACCCATGCCCACTTGTACACCGCCGACGTGCATGCTGATCGCACCGTACTTGATACCACCTACTTCAGTCGGATTAGGAGTAGGACTGGTTTTGCGGATTTGATTGATTGGATAGTCTGTCATTACCCAAACACCATTTCCTGCCGCCCAAGAAGCCCACGGCGAGTAGCTTGGAGAACGTTCGCCAAGGGTCAAGACGTTGGTAGTACCGTCAACATAGCTGCGGAAGCTAATCGCGCCTCCGACGGAACTTCGTTCAAAAGGACCATTGGGTGGATTGGAGTCAAAGGCCAAGCCTTGGTAACCCTTGTAGCAAGTTACTGCTGCGGGTCCACCGCGGCTGACAGGTTGAAACGTACCGCTTTGCTCCGCTGGCCAAGCCCACCAAGCTGCTAGGTCGGAACGAACTCCCTGAGTTGGATCTGTCGGGCAAAGGAAAACGGGAATAATCGTTTGGATCACACCGTAGTTGCGAGTCAAGTTGGTCGCAGTTGGATAGCCGTCGGTGATTTTTGCCGCGAAATTCAGTTGGTTGTACAAATTGCCTTGCTCAAAAAATGGAAGCATTTTTGCCAAAAAGCTAAATCCATTGGTGAACCTGTTTTGCGCAGCGTTAGTCGCATCTGCTGCATTGGCGTTGGCTGGGAAGACTTTGTGCGTGTCCGCATAATTGTGAATTGCCAATCCGAGCTGTTTTAGATTATTGCTGCACTGCATTCTTCTTGCCGCCTCGCGCGCAGATTGAACGGCGGGAAGCAGCAGTCCAACCAACACGCCAATGATCGCAATAACCACGAGCAATTCGACGAGCGTAAAACCTAATTTAATATCCGACCTCTTCCACATCGCATTCTCCAGACATCTAATATAGGAACAAACTGACACTATTACTTCTGCCGCACGCTACGTCGCGTTCGACAGCAAAACCGCACAATCCGGCAGGGCTTCACTCAGTTCCTTCATCTTGTCGATACTGACTTCCGTTTCATGAATTTTCAATATTTCAAGCTTCTTTAGTGACTTGAGAAGTTCCGCTCCGACGTCAGTAACTTTGGTACGAGTCAAAGTCAACTCCTTTAAGCTCGTCATTTGCGATATCGTTCCTAACCCAACGTCAGTTATTGCGGTGCCATCCAAACTAAGCCGTTCCAATTTGTCCATTGAAGCCAATTTTGCAATTCCAGCATCGGTTACTTTAGTGTTCGTTAGGGAGAGAATTCCCAAGTTTTTCAAACTAGAAACGCTTGTTAGTCCAGAGTCATCGACCAGCGTATTTGTCAAATGAAGGGTGTACAGATTTCGCAATCCACTGAGCTTGGACAATCCGTCGGAAGTAATCTTCGACCCGGACAACTCAAGTTTCTGTAAACTGGTCAATCCAATCACGGTTTCAAGTTGTGCATCCGTGTGTTCAGGCGAGACAAGGTAGGCTTCGATGACCTCTTCACTATATTCGGGGCCGAAAACATTAGCGACAAACGGAAGTGCAATTGGCTGGGTCCTCGCCTGAGCATTAATTTTCTTCAACTCAGCAATCGCGCGGCGCTGAGTAATTTGGCGAGGCCCGTAAAAAATGGCGAGAACGCTGACAGCGATTGCGAAATATCCCACGACTCTAACGATCAGTGGAACCAAGCGCCCTGATTTGATCTGGCCGGACTGGTTTTGTCGCGAGTTCAATCCGCTTACTCCTTAGTAGGTCCAATCTCTTCGGTTTGAGAAGCGCCGAAAAACAAGTATCGCTGGCAACGACTGGGCCAGAACTGGCCGATTCACTACGACCTGCTACCAGTAGATGAGGTGTAATGGTATATTATTCGCCGCTGTATGCAAGCGAAATGTGTTCAAAGATCTTCAACAAATCGTTCCTTACCTATTTCTGGTCGGTGTGCATAAAACAGCCGTCGCCGCAGCCCTTTGGCATCATTTGCGCGTGGCTCGCCACGCATTGAGAAATCGGCTGGGGTTATCTCGAAAGTGATTAACGTCTAATATGGCGATTCCGTCGGTCTGATCGATATGTTCGCCGCAGAGCAGTTCGATGTAGGGTACGAGATGTTCTTCTGACAAGGATAGTCTGGGGAGCTGCGGTTCGATGATCTCGCCGGCCTGCTTGCGAATGATCACTCGCCGCGAGTCGCTGCTGAACCAACACGTTATCCCCGCAAAACCGACGTTGATCGATGCTACCAAGTCTCCGTTTCCAGCGTTCCAAATGCGGAGGATTTGGTCGGCGGTGTAAGTCGCCGCGAGGTTTCCATCGCTGCTTAGGCAACCTTGGCGCACAAACGTCGGATGATTCAAAAGCGGTCCTGCGGGCTGTGCATGTTCAAGATCCCAAACTCGGGCACGTGTGTCCGAGTTGGCAACCAAGAACCGGCGACCATCAGCCGAAAACGCTATCGCAGCGGGTACACCTTTCTGGTAATCGGTGCGCAGTATTTGTCCGCCATCGCTGACGCGAAAGGCCGCCATGCGTTCTTCCAAATTGATTCGTTGGCCTACGAATTTTCCGTTGGGAGAAATGGCGAGTCTCTCGATCTTCTTCTTGTCACTGGACTTCGCAAAGTCGTTCGACAGAGCGTCCTTTCGATTCTCGCTAGCTTGGGAAGTTGCCAGTAGCACTCGTCCAGTGTCCACGTCCCAGACTTGAGCCGAGTTGCCACTTCGCCATGCAAGAACGCGACTTCCATCTGTCGATACGCTGATTCGATTCAGTCCGGCAGTACCCTCCAAGGGATGACCAACTGGTTTTCCCGTCTCAGCGCATGGAACTTACACTCAAATGCATCGGCAGTTATTAGCCGTCGTCCATCGTCGGAGAATGCCGCATGCTTGATCGAGTTTCGATGTTGGATTTCGAGTTTCTTGGGCTGGCCGGTTTCGCGCATATGGAGTGTTCCTAGGGAACCAGCCGCGCGAAATTCGAGTTTTCCATCGGGGCTGTAGATCAATCGATAACCTACGCGCTCAATCCAGCCCGCTTTGTGCGATTGACCGCTTGTGAAGTCGTAGGGCTTCCATTGGGTTTCGTCCGACGGCATTTTCCAAATCCTGACCAAACAATCGTCCCCCACGGACATTAGGCAATGATTGCCCTCCGCCGAACTGAAAAACTGCAATTGGTTTTGCCTTTCCAACGTCCGCATCGAACGAACGACTTTGCATTCGGCAACATCCCATATCTCGATGAAGCCGCCGGAGCTGGATATCGCCGCCAGTTGGCCGTCCGCCGTAATCGCGCAGTGCTCGGTCTGGCGTGGAGAGATTGCCTCAATCGGATCCATCGATCAAATATTTTCAGGAAATGGTTCGGGTATGTTAAAGATCCGAGCCTCGGCCGATCCATTTGAAAGGACTGCCCGATCACCACGCTCGCTAAAAGCCACATTCAGAGCACGATCACCAAGTTCTCGCGTCGACAGTCGCTTCCAAGCGATTGTATCCCAAACCTCGAGTTGTAGATTGTGGTACGCCACCAACCGACTTCCCTGACGAGTGAATTGTGGAAGCGACGGAAACATCTCTTTGACGGACAAGTCGTGTGGGATGTCTTTGGCAAGCGTTTCTCCGTCTGAGAATCGCCACGCAGTTAGTTTGTCCGACGCATCGACCGCAATAATAGCGATCCCGTCGGGAGTGAAGCGTGCAAACCTCGCCTCAGAATTACATGATAGATTCTTGAGAGGAGGTCCTTTACTCTCCACGTTCCAAACCGAAACTTGGCCACTGCTCGAAGCGGTGACGAGATGCGAGCCTGCCGGGTTGATATCTGCCCAGAGAATATTGCTCGAATCCTCTATCTGGCCAACTTGATTCTGCGTGTCACTGTCCCACAGTTTGAGCCGTTTGCCACCGCAGGTCATCACCAGTTTTCCATCCGGGCTGAAGATCGCCCGCGTCAACGGTGTTTGAGTAGTTCGCTTTGGTGACGATATCTGCCCGGGACCGAAATCGTGGAGAATCCCACGCTTCGCTGGGCGAGCCACAGCGGGGCACTCTCGCGCATCGCCATTAACTGGCTGGCCCAAGATCGCGAGAGCACGAGTGTGCGCGACCTGCATTGATTACATTGAGAAAGTAAGTTGTGCGTTCGACCGATCCGCTACAACCTGCTACCAATGGACGAGGTGTAATGGTATATTGTTGATCCATGTATTCAAACGAAATGTGTTCAAAGATCTGCAACAAATCATCCTCACCTATTTCGGTCGGTGTGAAGTTGGCATGGGATGCGGTAGGGTTAGCGTTCTATCGTTTTCGCGACATCCGTTTCGAATCGCTGGGCGAGAGCATCGTTGTGTTTCGACAGAGTTGTGAAATTCAGATCGCGATTACACGTGTTTTCGACACAGGCAATTTCGAATAATTGTCGGTATCTTTTCTCTCTCGAGTTAGCTTCTCGAATCCCAAACTCATCTTGTTCTCGCAAAAGGCGGCTTTTCTTATGTCCAAGGAACTGCGGAAAACTCTTTCACATCAACTGGCAGATCGCATTCTGAATCGGATCATGACTGAACAGCTTCCCGACGGCGAGGTTTTTATGACCGAGGAAAAAGTCGCGGAAGAGTTTCACGTTTCTCGCACTGTAGCTCGAGAAGCCGTCGGTCGATTGCGAGCTTTCGGGATCATCGAAGGCCGTCAACGAGTTGGACTAATCGTGCGTCGGCCTGACCCGGTGCGTTTATTTTCAGCCGTGCTTCCCAGTCTCGCACTGTCGCAAACAGATATTCACGAACTTGCTTGTTTGCGCTATGCCTTAGAAGTCGGCGCGATCGAGCTAGTCATCAGAAATGCATCCGATTCGCAAATCGATAAATTGACAGAACTGTCCGAACAGTTTTCAGCCGCGCTCGAACGCAAAGTCAGTATGAAAAAACAAAAGGAGCTGGAAGTAGCGTTCCACCAAATGCTGCTGGAAATGACCGGCTCGCGCATGATCGCAGGGATGCAAAGTTTGTTGGTGGACTTCTTCCACAATTTGCAGGACGATCCAGCCGGTGACGAGAACTACCGGCGCACGATCCGCGAGCACAAGGATTTGGTAAGCGCAATTCGTAGACGCGATGTGGAAGCAGCGCGAACAGTGATCCGCGAACAAATCGGTCAATATCTCAATGACAATTGCCAGTCCACCGAAGTCTCGTCCACAGACCTGGCGAGCGAGCGAAACTAATTTCAACCACAAGTATTTGGGAGGAATGCACCAATGGCTGCAGCAACGAATCGAGAATTGGGAAAACGCGTGCTCGGCAGTTTAGTTGCACGCGTGGCGTTCACCTGCATCACAATCTTCACAGCGACATCATGCACCAGTTCTTGCGCTGCGGACTCGGCAATTAACATCGGCAGTCGGTTAGAAATATTCGTCGACGATTTGTTGATCGAACAAATCACCGGTGCCAAATTGATGATGCACCAACCACAACCTCGGGAAGTTGTGATTGTCTGCGATGCTCCCTGGGAAGGTAATACATCCGCATATTACACCTTGTTTCAGGACGGCGAATTGTATCGCATGTACTATCGCGGCGCCCATTCGGACTTGACCTCGCGCGAGAACGCTCACCCCGAGTATGTGTGTTACGCCCAGAGCCGCGACGGAATTCACTGGGAGAAACCCAAGCTGGGATTAGTGGAGTTCAAAGGGTCGAAGGAGAACAACATACTGCGAACTGGGCCAGGCTCGCACAACTTCACTCCGTTCAAGGACGAAAACCCATTGTGCACCGCGGATGCTCGTTACAAAGCTCTGGCAGGTGCCAGCACGTTAGTTGATGGAAAACGCAAGGCATCCTTGCAAGCTTACAAATCACCGGATGGAATCCATTGGTCGTTGATGCGCGAACCAGCGGTTATCACCGACGGAGCGTTCGACTCGCAGAATCTAGCGTTTTGGCATCCAGAAAGGAAAGTCTACCTCGATTACCATCGCAAGGGACGCAGTGGTGTGCGCGATATTATGACTTGTTCGTCGGCCGATTTTCTCAACTGGACCCAGCCGCAATTCCTCAATTACGGTGATGCACCCAGCGAACATCTCTATACCAATGCAGTGCAACTGTATTTTCGCGCGCCACACATTTACTTGGGATTTCCAACTCGATTTCAACCCAAGCACGAGCAAGTGGAACCGATTCTCATGACCAGTCGCGATGGTTTGAACTTTCGCCGATGGCCCGAACCTTTGATTCCGATAACTGCGCCCAAGGATCGCGATGGCAATCGCAGCAACTACATGGCTCGAGGATTGCTTCAACTTCCTGGACAAAATCGCGAGCTATCTCTGTACGCTACGGAAGCCTATTACGCAGGACCGGGATCGCGAGTCCGTCGATTTACGATTCGCACTGATGGATTCGTTTCGGTCCATACTGATGACGAAGGAAGACTATTGACCAAACCGCTGGAGTTTACCGGAAGCCAGTTGCGATTGAACTATATCAGTCAGTCAGGTGGCGGAGTGCGCGTTGGGATCATCGACGCCCAAACCGGTGAATCAATGTTGGGCTTTGCACCGACAGACTGCGATGAATTGCGTGGCGACGAAATTCATCAAGCAGTCACATGGAAAGGAAGAGGCAACGTCAGTAAATTGTTTGGGAAGAAAGTTCAACTTCAATTCTTGCTACGCAAATCCGATCTTTACGGCTTGCAGTTCGGTGAGTGACAGCCGATTCAATCTGCATCGAAATTAGTACGACAGCGTTACAGTGTCTGCTTTTGCTCCGCAAAAGCGTCCTTTCGCGGAGCGAAAGGCGACAATAGAGCCACGGCGCGCTGTAGTATTAGCTAGCGTCTTTTTATGATAACGTCCGTGCTCATGTACACAGCCCAATTGCCTTTGGCATGCTCCATCAGCACCACTCGCACAGCGCCGCCAACGATGTGAGTGGTGGCCAGAAATGTCTTGTTTTTCGTTGCAATATCAATCCACAGAGCTTATTGCTGTTCCCCTAAAGTGCAGTAATGATGGCAAAACTGTAATACAGTGCTCGATGTAGTGGATTCAGTTCTATCTCCTGCATATATTCTCTTCTCCACTGTTTGTGTTCCAAGGCGAACGGCAGAATGATTCTCACCAATACAATCCCGATGCGCAGCGAGTGGGTCAATCCTGGCGCGTACGCACTCGCTTGCGCATCGGGCTTGTATTGGTGAGAATCATTCTGCCGTTCGCCCAACAACTAGATTTTGCATGGTTCAGACTTTGACTGGCGAGTAAGAGTTTTTCCGATGTCTGCTACGACTTTTTTTCGAGGACAGCTAGTTTATCCAGATCGCATTGCGCCAGGAATTTTGGTGATTCGCGATGAAATCATCCAAGAGATCTGGCCTTACAATAAATTGATTCCTCAGGCGGAAACTTTGGTCGACGTTCCGGAAGGATTCATAACTCCTGGCTTTGTCGACCTGCATGTGCATGGTGGCGCTGGAGCGGATTTCATGGATGGAACCGCAGATGCATTCCGCACCGCACTGCGCTGCCATGCACGGCATGGCACGACGAGCATGGCGGTTACCACGACCGTGGCGACGCACGCACAGATTCTCGCGACATTGGAACAAACTCGCGCGTTTCGCATGAATTCCGAACCCAATGCCGCGCGCGTGCTGGGCGCGCATTTTTATGGTCCTTACTTTCGCTACGAAGCTCGCGGAGCTCATCCAGGCGGGCCGATTCGGCCGGCGATCGAGCGAGAATTCTCAGAGTATCTGAACTTTGCGGCTGACTTGGTCACCGCCACCGTGGCGCCAGAAATCGAAGGGGCTCGCGAGTTCGCGTTAGCTTGTCGCGCCAAGGGCGTGCGCACCAACGTCGGTCATTCGTGGGCCACGTTCGCCCAAATGCAAGAAGCTATCGGCTGGGGCGTGAGGCATGTAGATCACCTATTCTGTGCGATGTCCGACAAAGGGCGGCTGCGTCAATTTCAGCTCTACCCGATGCAAGGCGGTGTTCTCGAGGCAACTTTGTACTTCGATGAATTAACGACTGAAGTCATCGCCGATGGCAAGCATCTGGACAGTAGCTTGCTGCTGCTGGCGCTCAAAATCAAAGGGGCCGATCGACTGGCGCTAGTCACTGATACTAGCCGCGCACTGGATATGCCGGACGGAAACTACGTCATTGGTCCGTTGCAAGGAGGCGAGCCGTTAATCAAGCGCGATAATGTGGGCTTGATGCCTGATGGTACGGCGTTGGCATCGAGCTGCGTGGGCATGGATTACATGATCAGAACCTTCGCGAAACTAACCGATCGACCACTTTGGGAAGTTATTCGTATGGCCACGCTAACTCCCGCGCGAATCGCTGGATACGACCATCAATTGGGAAGTCTGACCGCTCAAAAACGCGCCGACCTGGTTATTCTGGACACCAAACTTTATGTTGCTCAAACTTATATCGGTGGCTGTCGCGTGGAATTCTAAACATGGTAGCGCCGTGCAGGATACGCAGTCCTTTCTGTGTGGTTGCCGGCTCTGTTGGGGTGGTCGGAGCGCTGGGACTTGATTTTCTGCACCTCTGGGCTATTGTTGTTTTGGCTCTAGCAATGTCGCAACCAAATTTTGGGGCAGCGGAAGCCGTCAAGGCTTTCGAATCAGTCCTTCGAACCCCCATCAGTATTGAACGAAAGTACGAAAGCCTTGACGGCTTCCGCTGCCCCGAAATTTGGTTGCGACATAGCACTAGTCGTTCAATTCTCCAGCCGAGCAATCCATTGTCTGCAGCAACCCCATCTAATATTCTGTGCACGGAAGATTTGAATAAGGTCTACCCGGACGGCAGCGTCAGTGCGCTGGTCAACGTAAACTTGCAGGTACCTGCCGAACAATTTTTGGCGATCATGGGACCGAGCGGCAGCGGGAAATCTACGTTGCTGAACGTACTCGGTGGTTTAGACGAACCTACTTCTGGGGTTGTCTATTTTCGAGGCCAACCGTTAGCACAGTGGCCATCGTTGGATCGATATCGCCACGAGCAAATTGGCTTTGTGTTTCAATCTTTTCATCTGTTGCCAACATTTACTGCGATTGAAAACGTACAAATTCCCATGTTTCACGGGCATCGTTCGCCCGCTGAAAGAGCTCGCGTCGCCAGCGAATTATTGGATGTTGTCGGTATGAGTCATCGCAAAACGCATTTGCCCAGCAGGCTCTCGGTCGGAGAACGCCAGCGAGTATCGATTGCCCGAGCACTTGCGAACGACCCGCCAATCATGTTGGCCGACGAACCGACTGGAAATCTCGACACGAAAACGGGCGCGGATATTTTGGATTTGTTCGATCGTTTGCGGCGCGAACGTGGCATGACTTTGGTGGTGGTGACGCATACTCAAGAAGTCGCCAGCCGCGCTGATCGCGTTATTATGTTTCGGGATGGCAGAATTATCTCGGATGAAATGCGAACGGGCAACGAAAGGACTTCATGATGCGAGTTTTCGTAGCGCTGATCACGTTAGTGATCGTATTACGACCGGCAGTGCTGTGGGGCGATGATCCGATTCTGCGCGACTTAGTTTCGCCTGGCGTGCAAGTTGTTGAAGGCAAGCGAGTGCCATTAATCGCGCCGACTCCGCGCGCCGTATCCGACAAAAACGAAATCCAGCGAATTCTCACCAGTGCTGCTGGTGATCGATTGCTGGAGGAATTCCTTCGACCATCGCCGGTCGCTCCCTTTAATCTGAAAATGGAAAGCCTAACGACTTCGGATGAAAAGCGATATGCGCAGAAAGTTGATGTGTGGTTCGTCGCCTACGGCAAGTTAGCAACTTTGCGCGACAAGAAACTGCTGGACGAATTGGCCGCAACTGCCGATGCCGAAACAAAGTCAGCTTATCGTGCCGAAGGCGGTGAGGTGACACCGGATATGTTGGAGAAGCTGGGAGTCAAACTGTTGGAATCCGAAACCGAGCGCGAGGGCTTTGCGAGTTTTTCGTCACCTCTTCTAGATCGAGTTTTAGTAAGCGGTGTCGTACATACCTGGCAAACTGTCACACAGGATCAAATGATGGTCAGCTCACTGCTCGATGATCGTTTCGCCAGCATCAGCGCTCTAGCAAATCGCTGGCAGTCGATCGCCGACAATGGTACGGAAAAGCCAAGTCTTGGTCCTCATCAACCTTATATTGGATTCGGTGGATATCTTGCCGCAACGCAGTTAAGCGAACCTGCCGGCGCTTTGTTGATCGAAGCGCACGTTGTTTTTCATGAACCCGAAGGTTGGTTTCGCGGCGCAAACTTGTTGCGATCCAAACTACCCATAGCAATTCAAGAACAAATTCGCACTTTCCGCAGAAAACTGGCGGCTGCGGAAAAACAATGATTATCCGTATATTTGGGACCGGTAGTTTGAAGCGTAACGATCTACCGGACAGCCAATGGTGCTCTCGCTCCACTGTAGCCACGCTCGAGTCTATATCTACGCCAGAACAACTCGCCGGTAGAGTTCATTTTGCCGCTCGGCGTGGCGCTGGCTTCATTCGTGCCGTAACGCTGCGGTGGGCAACAATCGAGCGGCGCTGAGTGCGGCGAACGAACCGCCGATGAAACCGATCAGCAAGGCTATCAAAAATCCTTGCCCGATCACCATTGGTGGAATATATCCGTCGACAAATCCGCTGGCCGTCGGCAGTTTGGTCAACAGTTTGACCAACACGAGTGCACCGATGGTACCCAACATCGCGCCCAGCATACTTAACATCATTGCTTCGGCAAGGATCATTTGTACCACTTGCGTAGCGGTCCAACCGATCGCTCGGAAAATACCGATTTCTTTGGTCCGTTCCAATACTGACATTAACATCGTATTTAGCACGCCAGCGGTTCCGATCAACAGCGCCAGGACCGACGTGAGCCACGCCATTGCGGCCGCAGCACGCAGCTCCGTCAGCGAATCGGCATGCTCACGAATCGGCATGGCAGAAAGTCCGGGCGCAGCCGCTTCAATTTCATGCCGTACACGTTCAATGGACTTTTCTTTATCGCCGGGCTCGAGTTCCACACTGAAGCCCGTGACGTGTTTGGGCCGATCGAGCAGTCGCTGCATCTCCTCTAAGAGAATCACCATCGAACCGTTTTCGAATACGTTGGGATTGTCGAAGATCCCGACCACTTCAAAAAACTCATTCTCATATATCTCGACTTTGTCATGCAATTTCTTGCCCAGGTTCTTAGCCAGAATGGCGCCCAGCATCAGTGATTTAGTATCGCGTAGGCTCAGCGCTCGGCCTTCGACAACATTAAACGAGGCCGCGACCATCGGTTCCATTATCAATCCCTGGGTCACGACACCGTAGATTCCCTGTTCCTCAAAGGAAATCACATCTACCAGTGCTGGAAAAACATGTCGCACACCTTGAATTGCTCGGATCTTTTCTGCCAATGAAATATCCAAGGTACTGGCCAATCGCTGGCCTTGCCCAGCTCGAACTACGATCAAATCAAGATTTTTGGTTTCATACAAACTCTGAAAAGCACGTTTGAATCCGCTGGCTACTCCGACCAAGGCGACAACACAACCGATCGAAATCGCGACCGCAAAAATTGTCAGCCCAGAACGGACTGGCCGACGAATCAAGTTCTTCCAAACTAAAGTTCCAAAATTCATGGTTTGGCAATTCCAATAACTCTCAACGATCAGCACTCCCAGGCGAGTGGTCTATGATAGTTCCAACCTAGCCAAACACCAGTCGAGCGACTCTTGGCGATTGCCAGAGCCGGCTCGATGGACGCGAGCGACAATCAAGTACCGCCGTTCTTTTCCAACAGAGGCTCAGGTTGCCACATATAAAGATAGGTCGGCAACTGGCTACGATCCATTCCAGGGATGCTCAATGGCATTATGGAATTGAGTACCGGCAAATTGGGAGTAATATCATACGGAGTCAAGGCTCGATCGGTGTCGCGCCGGTACATCACCACGGATGTACGACCTTCTACGCCTGCCAGTTGTTCAGCCACTGCAATCGAATCGTCCAAATACCCGATATCATCGACTAATCCAATTTCTAGAGCTTGGCTGGCAGAAAAAATTCTACCGTCGAAGAGGTCCGCGTCCTTGATGTTGTGTGGTTGACGAGTTTGTGTGATCGTCTGTTGCAGACGAGCCCCAAATTCATCGGCGATTTTCTGTAGAATTGCTTTGGATTCGGGGGGCAACGGTTTTACGGGAGTTCCCAAGTCAATTCGCTCTCCGGCTTTGATGGGTTGCGATTGCACATTGAATTGCGCCAGAGTGTCTTGCAAATTGTAGAGGTTCAAGATCACTCCCAAACCTCCGGTGATTGTCGTTGGGTGTGCGACAATTCGGTCGGCTGCCGTGGCGATGTAGTAGGCCCCGCCAGCGGAAACGTCCATCAAGCAAGCTACGATTGGGATGTTCTTGCGATGTTTGAAATCTAGCAAGTCGCGTCGCATCATATCGGACGCTGCCACTCCACCGCCGGGGCTATTGATACGCAACAGCACCGCAACAACGCGAGGATCCTTTGCAGCAGCGTCAAGTTTCTCGCGAAAAATGGAGACCGCGTTTTCGCCGTTCGTCATCAATACTTGTACATTCTTATTCAACAACACTCCGTCGATGTCGATGAGTGCTACTCGAAAGTTGCAAGAATTGCGAGTGCCCGGCAAAATCCTGGCAGATACCGGAGAAACGCTGTTGTCATTGACCGGAGAGACTCGCACACGCATCAAGCCGTTCGTGCAGACTTCCATCGGTGAGCGGCAGCCAATCGCTGCTACCGCAAGCGCCACGATTTGTAAACTAGTCAATCCCCGACAAGCGCGCATCCTGCTTCGCCAGTACTGGTTTAGGGTGAGTATGCGGAGCAAACGCACACAAAATGGCCGTTCCGCAAGGCTAGTCCCCAACCACTCGATCGCAAGGATCTGCATGGCAGAGGTTCAGGCCCTTCATCTCCATCTCCGGAACTACTTTGCGCATCGGCATGTGCGCACACTGCTTTTCAGCTAAGTTTCCTAGACGCACACAAGCTTAACAATCGCCATAAAATGCCTAAGTATACCAAGCTACGCAAATACCCGTAATTCGAAGTTGAGCACGGCATTATGGTAACTACTATGAACGGAATAATTTGTTGGAAATTCGCCGTTCAACACGTCAGTAATAGCGGTCAATTGGCTCCAAACTATTTCCAAACTGGATAATTCAACCTTGAAAAGCGAATTGAGCGTACCCGTGGCGACGCCGTTTCCAATTGCTATCGTTGGAATTGGTTGCCGTCTGCCGGGTAATGTTGTCGATCCTGAGTCGTTTTGGCAGTTGCTGTGCTCCGGTCGATCTGGGGTACGTGAGGTTCCGGAGGATCGATGGAGCAACCAACGTTTTTTTCATCCGGACCCCGAGTGCCTTGATTCGATCATTACGAAGTGGGGCGGATTTATTCAGGACTTGGATAAATTTGATGCTCGATTTTGGGGCGTCTCGCCACGCGAAGCGATGCGCATGGACCCGCAGCAACGATTGTTGCTGGAGGTTGCTTGGGAAGCTCTCGAGGACGGCGGCACGCCACCGAGCAAATTGCGCGGCCAAGATGTCGGAGTCTTCGTTGGCATTTCGGCTAATGATTATGGTTGTCTCCAAGTCCCCTATCATGAAATAGTTGATGCGTATACCAACAGTGGCAATACAGCTAGTATCGCGTCCAACCGCATTTCATACATGTTAGATCTGAAGGGCCCAAGTTTATCTGTCGATACGGCATGCTCGTCGTCGTTGGTTGCCGTGTGGCTCGCCTGCGAAAGCATGTGGTCCGGTCGATGTTCGGCTAGCTTGGTCGGCGGAGTGAACGCACTGATTACGCCCCATGCATCGGTCGGCTTTAGTCGAGCATCGATGCTTTCGCGGAGCGGCCAGTGTTACGCCTTCGATGCCCGCGCCAATGGTTACGTTCGTGGCGAAGGCGTCGGCGTGATCTACCTCAAACCCTTGCCTCAGGCGCTCGCCGACCGCGATCAAATCTACGCGGTTATTCGAGCAGCTGCGGCGAATCAGGATGGCCATACTTCATCGATGACGGTTCCCGGAGTCGAAGGCCAATCGGCGATGCTGCGGAAAGCCTATCAGATGGCCAACATCGATATCCGTAGAATCGCTTACATCGAAGCGCACGGTACCGGCACACCGGTCGGAGATCCTATTGAACTGACTGCCTTGGGTCGTGTACTTGGAGCGGGACGCAAGGCCGAGGATCGCATTCTGATCGGGTCCGTCAAAACCAATATCGGGCATCTGGAGTCCGGGTCGGGCATCGCAGGGTTGATCAAAGCGGCGTTGGTGCTCCATCATAAAACAGTCCCCAAGAGTTTGAACTACGAGCAACCGAATCCGAATATCCCCTTCGATACGCTGTCGTTACGAGTCGCCGCAAGTACCCAACCTCTGCCGCAGCCTGTAGGCGAAGGGCCAGTCGTAGGTGTCAACTCCTTTGGATTCGGCGGCACAAACGCGCATGTGGTCCTAGAGTCCACTCCCTGTGCTCCGGCTTGCGTGTCGGATGAGAACGGCGATTCTGACGAGCACAATTTTGTACTGCCCATTTCCGCCAAGGATGATACCGCCTTGCGCAGTTGCGCCGAGTCTTTTCTTCAACGTTTGAGTGATCCATCGGTAAGACTCGCTGAGTTCTGTACTTCGGCGGGCAATCGCAAAGAGCATCATGAACGGCGGTTGGTAGTATTCGGCAAAGATCGCACGCAACTTCAGCGACGAATCGCGGCTTGGTTGGCAGGAGCCGATCAAGTGAAAGGGGTTGTTGCGGGGCGCCCCAGCAAGTCGATCAAGAATTTGACTTTCGTTTACACGGGGCAGGGCGCGCAGTGGTGGGCAATGGGCCAACAACTGCTGGAACGTGAGCCGATTTTCCGCGATCGGCTAGAATCAATCGATCGTTTGCTTAGCCCACTGAGCGGTTGGTCTTTGCTCGACAAGATTTGTTCGGATTGCGAGCACTCCGAAATTGATCGTACCGACATTGCGCAACCGGCGATATTCGCGTTGCAAGTTGCGTTGACTGAGCTGTGGGCAAGCTGGGGCATTCGACCCAACCAAGTGATCGGACACAGCGTGGGTGAAGTAGCGGCCGCGTTCTGTGCTGGCATTTACTCGTTGGAAGATGCGGTTGAGATCATTTATCACCGCAGTCGGTTACAGCATACGACCGGCGGCAAAGGTCGCATGCTGGTAGTGGGCATCTCAGCCTCCGAAGCCGAGGCCGCGATTGGGCTCGACCGCGATTTTGTTCAGGTCGCCGTCATCAACAATCCCAACTTGGTAACATTGTCGGGCGATAGATGCCCCTTGGAAAAAATTGCCGAACGATTCCAAGCCGAGAATCGCTTTCTTCGCTGGCTACCGATCGATTATGCGTTTCACACGCATCAAATGGAACCCATTCGCGAAGAGTTGATCGATGTTCTCAAGAATATTCAACCTCGAATCGCTGCCGTTCCTTTTTACTCGACGGTTACCTCGGGTGCGCTTGATGGACCGGAATTGAACGGAGAATACTGGTGGCGCAATGTGCGCGAGCCGGTCATGTTTGGGCCGACTATTATCGAGATGTTGAAGAATCAGGCCTGTAACTTTCTTGAGATTGGCCCCCATCCGGCGCTGGCGACGTCGCTGCGCGAATGCAATTCGGCGACCCAACGCAATGGATTGGTTCTGCACTCATTACGCCGCGAGAGTGATGAGTCGGACGAAGTTCTGAGTAACCTGGCTTACTTACATTTGGATGGTTTCACCATCGACTGGCCAGCCGTCAACCGAAGCTCAAATGCACCGGAACGACTTCCCAAATACGCCTGGAATCACGAATCGTTTTGGTTAGAAACCGAACAGTCCCGCCGCGCGCGACTGGCGGCGCCAGACCATCCGTTGTTGGGGATTCGCTCGGCAGAAGCGTTACCAACGTGGACCATCGAGCTGGACTTGCATCGACATCCATTCTTGGCCGATCATCAGTTGTGGGACCTCGTGGTATTCCCCGGCGCAGGCTACGCCGAGATTGGGCTAGCTGTCGCGCGAACATTGTTCCCCAACGAAAAATTGGTCGTCGAAAACTTGGCGTTTCACAAAGCTCTCTTTGTTGCATCCAAGGATCCGCCCTTGTTGCAAACAACTTGGTCGCATGAGAGCAAGACTTTTTCTATTTACGGCCGCACCAGAAGCAAACTCGACTGGGAATTGCACGCGACCGGCCAACTACTGCCAATGACGACTGAGAGATCTGAAAAACTGGATCTTGATGGCGTCGTTTCGCGTCTACCGGAAGAGCTATCGCGGGAGGAAATCAGCGAGGAGTTCCGTCGAGCTGGATTTCAGTTTGGACCGAATTTTCAATTGCTGGAATCCGCTCGCAAGAAAAACGGCGAAGTAATCGGTTGGATTCAAGCCACCGCAGCGATCTACAACAGCGCCGGAGAGTTCCACCTGCATCCTTCGATACTCGATGCATGTTTTCAATTGTCCGCCTTGACACGCACTGCCAGCCCCATTGCGTCCGAGAATTTTTTCTTGCCCAAGAGCATTCGCCGGGTGCAATTGTGGGAGCCCAACGGAACTCGCAATATCCAGCCCGGCACCCGATTGATCGCCGCTGGGCATATGATCGTGAACGAACCGAACATGGTCGAAATCGATCTGCGTTTGTTGACCGAGACCGGCAGTCCAATTGCTGACATTCGAGGATTTCGTTCGGAATGGGCACCCCAAACTCAATCGTCGACGTCCCTGGAAGAATGTTTTTATCAAACGTCGTGGAACCCAAAGCGACTCAAGGGAACTCAGACTACGGGGACCTGTAACTTTCCCGATAATCCATCGTTAGTGGCCGAACTTCAGCAGTCCGTGGCGACGTTGAACGACGACACAGGAGGTCTCGAATACTATCAAGGGTTTGTTCCCCAGATCAATGCAGTTGTGCCTCACATTTTGGCAAACGCCTATCTGGATCTCGGTTGGAAGCCCAGCCTCGGAAACCACTTTTCGACCCGTGAGTTGCTTGCCGAGTTACACATTGTCCCCAAGTTTGAACGGCTGCTTGATTCCCAGCTCAGGCAACTGGTACATGCAGGTTGGTTGCGGCAAGTCGACGATACGAAATGGGAAGTCATTGCCGCGCCGACCAAAAGTAACATATTATCCAGCCTCGATGATCTTGGTGAACAATACGGCTACGACGCTGAGCTACAACTCATTCGTCGCGCAGCATCTAATTTGGCGTCGGTGCTCTGTGGCGATGTCGATCCGGTCCAACTGCTGTTCCCAGGCGGTTCCTCGGAATTGATGAGCAACTTCTACACGCGCGCCAACGATCTTGTGCGAATTCACGAGCAGATTCGCAAACTGCTGCAATCCGCGATCGGCAGTTTGCCGCAGTCACGGGCCATCCGAGTATTGGAAGTCGGTGGCGGCACGGCCTCACTTACGCGAACAATTCTGTCGGCGTTTCCCGCCGAAAGGACAGAATACACATTTACCGATGTGGGTGCGGGTTTCCTATCATCCGCAAAGTCGGTGCTTAGCGAATTTCCCTTCGTAGATTATCACGTGCTGGACATCGAAAAGGACGTTCAGCCCCAAGGCATTGCGGCCCATGCCTTCGATTTGATCGTCGCTACGAATGTCCTGCACGCAACCAGTGATGTGGCGAAATCGTTGACCAACTTGCGACGTTGCATGGCCAGCGATGGAATGCTCCTGTTTGTCGAAACGATGGCGCGCATGACCTATGTCGAGAACTTGGTGTTTGGCTTACTTGATGGCTGGTGGAAATTCTCAGATGCTGAGTTGCGGGAAAAATCTCCGCTGCTAGATCGCACGCAGTGGTTGAAGTTATTGACCGATTGCGGATTCTCACAGGCTGTATCACTGTCCCCGTCGATCACCGTATCTGAAGCTACGCAAGTCACTTTCTTGGCGCGCGGACCGCTGGTCGAAAACATGGTGGAATCGCCCCGACAAGATAGCTCGACGTACGTCGTCTTCGTCGATCAGAGCGGATTGGCCGAGCGGCTTTGTAATCAGTTACAAGCACGGGGTTCAAATATCATTCGCGTATTTCCCGGTTCATCTTTCGTCGCGAGTTCGCGAAATCAATTTATTATCAATCCTGCAGACCCCCAGCATTATGTCGATTTATTCGCAGCAATCCACAGTCAAGTGCAATCCGTGTCGGGAGCGATTCATGCCTGGAGCTTGGACACGCCTGGCGCGGAAGAATTGACCACCGATCAGTTGAGCCGCTCGCAGGCGCAGGGAGTGCTGAGCGTCCTGGCGCTGGTCAAGTGTGAGCAACGACCATCAAACGTATGGGTGCTGGTGGATAGCGTATTTGCCATTTCCGCCGAAGATCAATGCAGTGGAGTGGCCGCTTCGCCACTGGTAGGTTTCCTCAGGGTCGCTAACAACGAATTTTATCCGCGTCGAGCCTACTTAATCGATGTAGGGACAGGCCGGACAAGTGACAATGCCGACGCATTGCTTTCTGAGCTGACGACAGATCACCAAGATCTGGAAGTTGCCTATCGCGGTGGCCAAAGATTTACTAATCAACTTGGGTATGTACGACTTGACGAACTCCCTGGGCGCCGGACTCCTGTTCGCAAATCCATCAGTTCGTATCCCGCTTTCCGATTAGAGAGCCGAGGCGAGGGAATTCTCACCAATTTACAGTGGAGAGAGACTGCTCGGCGACAACTTGGGCCTGATGAAATTGAGGTTCAAGTTCACGCTGGAGGAATCAACTTCCGCGACGTAATGAAAGCTCTGGGGACCTATCCAGGCAATCCAATCGATGTGCGTTGGTACGGAGACGACTTTGCAGGCACGGTGGTCGCCGTGGGTTCCAACGTAACCCAAGCGAAGATAGGCGATCGCGTGGCGGGTATGGCTCCGTACGCTTTCCAGTCTTATGCAGTCGTCGATGCTCGATTGGTTTTCCGTCTGCCCGATTCGATGACATTTGAACAGGCGGCGACGTTGCCGACTGTTTTCCTCACCGCACATTACGCGATTCATCATCTGGCGAGAATGGTTGCAGGCGAGAGCATCCTGATACACGGAGGTACCGGCGGCGTTGGCCAAGCTGCGATTCAGATTGCCCAGCAACTAGGGTTGAAAATTTTTGCGACGGCGGGCAGCGACGAGAAACGGCAGCTTCTGCGAGAGCAGGGCGTAGAGCATGTATTCAACTCCAGGACCCTTGAGTTTGCTGATCAAATCAAAGACGTCACCAAGGGTTATGGAGTGGATGCGGTATTAAACTCGCTCGCTGGCGATTTCATTCCCAAGAGCTTCGAGTTGCTGGCGCCCTATGGGCGCTTTCTCGAAATCGGCAAGATGGACATCTACAACAATTCCAAAATTGGCCTGCGACAGTTCAAGGACAACATCTCCTATTTCGTGATCGACCTCGGTCAACATCTGGCTTGCCGGCAAACGCATGCCGGTAAGCTGTTTGCCGAAATTGCCGAGCAAATTCGAATGGGCCATTATCGTCCGCTGCCATATACCAGTTTCCCAATCAGCCAATGTGTTGAAGCCTTCCGCCGCATGGCGCAGGGCAAGCACATCGGCAAGAATGTGCTCATCTTCGACGATCCAAATTTGATGATCGGACCTAACTCCGATCCGCACAGCGAATTTCGGTCAAACGGAACCTACCTTATTACCGGCGGCGCTGGAGGATTTGGATGGGAATTGGCGAAACAGATGGCGGAGCATGGTGCACGGCATTTGGTCTTGATGAGCCGCAGTGGTCCGCGCGACACGGAGCGTCAAGAAATCGAACAACTGCGAGCCGCAGGGATCAACATCGTCGACGCGCGCGGAGATGTCACCGTGGCGGATGAAGTAGATCAGATTGTTCAAACAATCTCGCAGTCGATGCCGCCGCTGGTAGGAGTCGTGCATGGAGCCATGGTACTGGACGACGATTTTATTTCCGAGCTGACACCGGAGCGATTTAGGTCGGCATTGGACGTCAAAATTCTAGGTGGTTGGAATCTGCACCTAGCAACGCGCAGGATGCCACTGGAAGATTTCGTCTGTTTTTCATCCTACTCCTCGGTGTTTGGGGCTCCCAAGCAAGCCAATTACAACGCAGGAAATTATTTTCTGGACGGACTGTCACATCATCGACGATCATTGGGCCTGCCTGCGCTTACGATTGATTGGGGAGCACTGCGTGGCGCAGGTTTTGTCGAGCGCAATCAGAAGACAGCGGATTACCTCGACAAGATCGGATTAGACTCGTTCAACATGCAAGAGGCAACCGAGAGTTTTCGTCGAGCCAGATTCCTCGACTGTGCTCAGATTAGCGCCGCGCGCATCGATTGGACCAAGCTGCCTTCCATCGCTCCGGTGATCAATGAATCGTCTACGTTCACTGGAATTATGCATTCGTCTCGAAGTAACGAAAACGGCGGTTCGTTGGCCGTTCGGCTGCGGGCGGCACCCGCAGATCAGCGTTCTGGGTTGATGCAAAGCTTCATTGCATCCCAGATCGCCGGGGTGTTTGGTATTTCGGAAAGCCAGGTTGAACGCGATACGCCACTTACGCAAATGGGCTTGGATTCGTTAATGGCCTTGGAATTGAAAAACCGCGTCGAAAAAGAGGCCGGGATTGCTTTGCCAATGAACGAGATTCTCAATGGCCCCTCGTTGAATCAGCTTTCCGCCGTAGTTCTTAAACACATCGATCGAAGCGCTTCCAGCGTCGAACCGGTACTCGATGAAATCAAACCCGCCGAACCAACTGTTGTCGCCGAGTCGGCTGAACTATTGGAGCGCATCGACGACTTGCCAGAAGAGGAAATCGACCGACTGTTAGCGGAAATGGAGTCCTCCCGAGCTTCGTGATTCCACATTTTTCAAATGAGCACAGAGCCGCACTCATCCACGTAGCGTTCCATTTAGAAATCTAGCAGCGAGTGGATTCTGGGATCGGCCAGCAATGATGCAATGGACAATGTGCCATTTGAAGTCATGATCGCAGGACACACTACGCCAAACTTATCGCGACGCGCCAAACTTATTGCGACGTCTTTTCGTTATAAGCAAGATAGAACAAGGCTGGGGTTACAACCTGGTCCAAAAGCGTTGATGCAAGCATACCACCGAAGAGGACGACGGATAGTGGATAGAGAATCTCTTTTCCAGGCTCGCCGTAGCCGAAGAGCAATGGGACCAAGCCGATAAAGCTCGTCATGGCGGTCATCATCACGGGAGCTAGTCGTTCGAGGCTGCCACGAATGATCATCTCTTTGCCGAAGGGCGTCCCTTCCTGTTCCATCAAGTGATGGTAGTGAGAGATCATCATGATGCCGTTGCGGCTGACAATGCCGATCAGTGTGATGAAACCGACCCAGTGGGCAAGCGATAGATGCGTGGATTGTATCCAAACGATCGGCCAAATGTACCATGCATGATCTGCGAGTTCTGCCAAGTTGGGTCGGTTTACAATCAATAGGGCGATAATCGCACCAAACGCCGCGAGCGGTACGTTGGCAATGACCTGGATCGCTGATCTCTGCGAGTCGAGTGCTTTAACAAGCAACCAGTAGACGCCAATCATGCTCAAGCAAGCTAGTCCCCACAGCCGATTCGTGGCTTCGCGTTGAGCCTCGAATTGGCCGCTATAGTCGAGATAGTATTCGCCCGACAGTGACCGAAGTGACTCTTCGATTGGCCAAAGCGCCGTTTTGATATCAGCGACAACACTTGTCAGGTCGCGACCTTGTACATTGCAGAACACAGCCACGCGTCGCTGAACATTTTCTCGATTGAGTATATTAGGCCCGGTCGTGTCGAGAACCTCGGCGACTTGAGACAAGGCCACCTTGGAACCCGAAGGCGTATCGAGAATGGTCTCTTCAACGACACTGGGGGCACGTCTTGAAGCTTCGTCGAACCAAACTACCAAGCCAAAGTACTTGTCTTCTTCGATCACTTGCGAAACGATGCGACCCTTGAATGCAGTTTCAAGCAGTTCCGCCACATCGCCTGGTGCTAAACCATATCGCGCCGCCTGCTCACGTTTCACCCGCATTTGCAACTGCGAAATCTCAATCTGAGGTTCGATCTGAAGGTCGACGACACCCTTAATCGATTGCATCCGCGCCTGTACGTCATAGGCCGCTGTTCGAAGTTCTCGCAGATCGGGCCCAAACACTTTCACAGCGATCTGCGCTCGAATGCCGGACATCATGTGATCAAGGCGATGAGAGATAGGCTGGCCGATGTTGACGGCTGCCCCGGGAATGTTGGAGATGCGATCTCGCAAGTCGGCAAAAATAGCTGCTTGGGGACGCCCACGATAATCGAAACCCCACAGGTGCGCGATGGGGATCGCGCGAACAACGCTATAGAACCAACCGGGCTTATCGACTTTATGTTCGGCGAAGCGGACTTCGAATTCGGTATTGTTGACTCCTTCCGCGTGTTCGTCCAACTCGGCGCGGCCCGTTCGACGCGCAACCGAAAGAACTTCGGGGACTTCGACGATGATGCTTTCCACTCGACTGGCAAGCCGTTGGCTTTCGGCGAGCGACGTGCCAGGCTCAAGCCGCAGGTTTATTGTAGCGGTCCCTTCGTTGAATGGCGGCAAAAATTCACCTCCCATCCATGGAAGCGTTGCACAGCTAAGCAAGACCAAAACCGCGACACAGGCAAGAACGAGTTTCGGTCGATCCAACGTCCAGCGCAGAACGACTTCGGCGATTGCTTTGAGCCATCGCATGAGCCTTGGTTCACGCCTGTCTGCCAGAAAGGGAGCGCTGGGAAGCAAGAAACTTGCCAGTACCGGAGTGAAGGTCAACGACACGGCTAACGAACATAAGAGGGCGACAATGTAAGCGATGCCTAGCGGTGCAAACATTCGTCCTTCGAGACCTGACATCATGAACAGAGGTACGACCACAAGTACCACAATCAGCGTCGCATACACTATCGAATTACGGATCTCGCTCGATGCCGAGAAGATGACGTCGATTGCTGACTTCTGCGATGCAATTGGTAGCTGCTTGTTCTCTCGGAGTCGTCGAGAGATGTTCTCGATATCCACTATCGAATCATCGACCAAGTCTCCGATGGCGACGGCAATACCACCTAATGTCATCGTGTTAATCGAAATCCCTAGCATATAAAAGACGATAACGGTTAGAAAGATCGACAGCGGCATCGAGGTGAGCGAACTGATGCTTGTGCGAAAGTTCCCCATCAAGAGAAATAGTACGACTACGACCCAAATGGCACCGTCGCGAACGGCTTCACTGACGTTCGTCACCGCGGCATCGATAAAGTGGCTTTGACGGAAGATTTCGGATTCAATTTTGACATCTTCAGGAAGCTCCCGTTGCAACGATTGGAGAACGGTCGAGATAAGACCATCAAGCTTGAGCGTATCAGCGTCCGGTTGCTTTTGAATCGTCAGCATGACTGCGGTACCACCGCGCAGCTCACGATAGGTTTTTTTTAGAGAATCGTCAGGATCAGCCGTCGATAGCCGATCCATTTCAGATGTATCCTCTTTCAATTTTTCATATTCGGCAGGATGAGTCACAGCAAAGTCCACATCTGGCTCGATCTTTACCAATGCAGACGCATCGCCACGTTTGATCGGACCTCCGAATCGTACGTCGGCTACGTCGCGAATTCGAATCGGGACTAGCTCGCGCCAAACGACGGGTGTAGCGGCAATCTCTTCGAGCGTTAGCGATTGGCCTTGAATGCGCAGCAACGATTCTCTGTCACCGCGTTCCATCACTCCACCACCAGCAAGAACGTTGGCTTTGGCTGTCGCGTCAGTTAGTTGGCCGAGTGTGATGTTGCGAGCGGCCAATCGCGAGGGAGAAGTGACGACCTGGTATTGCCTGAGGATTCCGCCCATGACGGAAACTTGCGAAACGCCTTCGACAGCCAACAATCGATTGCGGACGGTGAACTCACCCAACGTTCGCAGCTCCATCGCTTTCGCATCGGCTTCTTCTGGTGACTTGGGTTGACGGTCACTTCGCAAGGCCAACAGCATTATCTCGCCCATGATCGACGAGATGGGAGTTAGGACTGGATTGGTGAGGGGTGGAAGCTTCGACTGCGCGAGTTGCAGCTTTTCAGTGACGATTTGCCGATCGATAAAGATATCGGTGCCCCAATCAAACTCAACCCAGATGATTGACAAACCAATCGCGGACGAAGATCGAACACGTTTTACGCCGGTAGCGCCATTGAGTAGCAGTTCAATTGGCCGGGTGACTAAGACTTCGACCTCTTCAGGTGCTAGGCCTGGAGCTTCGGTCATAATGGTGACCGTCGGTCGATTTAGGTCGGGAAAGACATCCACTGGCATCGACCGCAGCAATGTAATCCCAACCACCATCGCGAGAAGCGAAGCGACGGCGACGAGAGAGCGGTTCCGCAGTGAGAATTGAATGACGCCGTCGAGCAAAGGGTTACCTCAAAGATGCATATGCCGTCTGCAGTTCACGGCCGCCTGCGATGATTGCTTCTTCGCCAGCCGCGATGCCACTGGTTATCTCCACCCACTGACCATCGCCGCGGCCTGTGGACACTCGCCTGCGTTCGATGTAGCCCTCGGCTTTTTGAATGAAGACAAACTTGTGGATACCATCTTGTAGCACTGCCGTCGAAGGGACGGACAGAACACTTGAGCCAACGCTTGTTTCCAGCGTAATCGACAGTTGCATTCGATCGCGAAGCTGAACGTTTTCTGGAATTGACGAAGGCGTAAGCCAGATACTGCGTGTTCGCGTCGACTCACTCGCAATCGGGCCGATACGAGCAATCGATACGGGGAATCGAATCTCTGGAACAGAGAGTACTGTTGCATACCCGGTGTTCGCTGGATCAATGAGTTGCGTATGTTGAATTGGGACATGGGCTTCAATCCAAATCGATTGTAAATTCTGGATTTCTACCAAGGTTTGATTGGCAGAAACCGCTTGCCCGAGAGCACCTGCCCAACTTACGAGTTGGCCATCCATACTGGCTCGAATTGGTAGATAGCTGAGAATCTGCTTGTCGTCGGTGATTGATCCGACTTCTGCGGCAGACAGGCCCAGTGAATCGAGTTGCCGCTTGAGGCTTTCAATTCGCAACTCAAGTTGCTCGGTCTTGGCAATCGTCTCGAGCAAGACACGTCGAGAAAACGCATCGTCTCGCACACCTTCGAGTCGCTTGGCACGCTTGCGAGTCAAGGTTGCATCGAGGTTGGTTCGAAGTAAGTCGAGTTGTAGGGAATGGAACTCGGGCGAAATCAGTTCCATCAGTAGGTCGCCCTTGTGAATCTGTTGTCCTGGATTGAGTTGATGCGAACGGATCGTCCCCGCTAGCTGAGAAGAAGCGACCGAACGACTTTCCGGTGGCAGCCTAACAACTGCCGCTAGGTTCACAGTATTATTGATCATTCGATGCGAGGCTGTGGCTGTGCGAACACCCAGTCGTTGGCGATCGAATTCGTTTAGCTTGAGTACGCCGAGAAAGAACAAACTGGACAGCTCATGGCCACCTTTCGTGACCACATGATCGCCAGGGTAGACGCCGCCTTGGAGCACCTCGATGAAAGTTAAATGCGACTGCAACCCAGTGAGCTTTCGATTGCCAAGGATTACGTTACGCTTGCGATACTCAGCAGATGCTTTGGTGGATGCTTCTTCAACAAACACGTACGCTTGCAATCCGTCGCTAAAGACAGATTGCATTGGCACCGCAAGCCGTTCGGTTTGATGTGATGTTCGAATTCTCGCGCTGCCAACCATTCCGGGAATGATCGAAGAATGCGAGACCGTCATCCACGCCCAGCTAGTTTGGCTCTTTGGGTCCAGTGCAACGTCGATGCGATCGATCACGCCATGCGCGACAATGCCCGAATCAGGGAGACTCAGTTCGACCTGTTGACCTGTCGCGACTTTGTAAATGTCCTTCTCAATTAGTTGCAATCGGACCCAAACGCTATCGTTATTGACAATTTCAAAGAGATGTTCAAAGGCTTCGACAAACTTTCCCTCGGAGAGGTCCGAGTGAACAATCTTTCCAGCAATCGGCGAGCGAATTTCGTGAAAAATTTTCTCGGACTCATGCTGATCTAGTTGCTTGGCTTCGATGCCGAGCGTCTTCGCGCGGATGAGAGCAATTGCAAGTTGATTCTCGCTTTGCTGCAACGCATTTTCCAGTTCCAAGATGCGCTGCATTGGGATTGCACCCGCGTCGGCGGATGGTCGTGAGAGCGAGATCAGCTCCTTGTTGAGCGCGATATCTTTCTTAGCCTGTACATACTCGAGCCGCAGTAGCTCTAACTCACGACTACTCAACGTCGCGACGACTTGGTTCTTGACCACCATATCGCCAGGTCGAGCTAGTAGCCTTACGATTCGACCGGATACTTGTGCAGAACCGAAAGCCTTTGCTTGCCATGGCGAATCCGTTTCGGCGTATACGGTCAGCGTCGAAGCGACTTCCCCTACGGCTACTTCTTCCGCGACAAGTCCGATTGCGCTGCGAGCTTGGCCGGAGAGCGTGATGTAACCACGGTTACTATCGACGTGCACGCCTTTGGAAGGCAGCGGTTGGTGGCCTTCGTGGGAAAATACATGTGCGACGGTCGCTTGGCAGATCGCCCAAGCAACTAGCACCATATGCGATATTCTTCCACGAACTGCAATACCAAGGACGGCCAAGAGTGGCCGTCGTAAAAATAACAGCTCGCGCAAGGGCCAGATCACATTCCTACCAGCGGCCAAATGTAAGACGGTCACTCTTGACCGTCCTGGTATATTTCTAACGCTTGACTCACAACTTACTTCTTGACATGGGAATCGGGGTCGGCCAAAGGATCCGTCGACGATTTCGCAGTCTTCAAGAACTCGTCAACACAGGGCGGGCAACAAAATTGATAAGGCTTGCCGTCAATCACCCAAGTGAACTTTGGATTCGCTTTCGTCTTGGTAATCGGACAAATTCGGTCGCCCGCTTTTGGGTTCATGTCGTGAGCGGACTTGATCCCTTTGAACTTATGCAAAGCCGTTACGTTGCCGTTCACGTCTATATCGGCGGACGTATATCGTCCTCCTGGAGTGAGGTACAGGGCTTTTTCTGTTTCGTCGACTAGTTTTTTTTCCGGAATTTCAGGTGAATCGCCATGAGCCTCCTGTCCCAACTGAAAGCCGAGTCGGAACCGCTCGCCGCTAATTCGAATGTTAGGTATCGTCACATCGAGCTTGAGACCGACGAGCTCTTTCGGCAACTTGCCAACGAACAACGAAGTCTTGTTCTCGCTATCGCCGTCCTGTGGGCTCGGCTCGAATGCGATACTTTGCGAGCCAATATCTCCTTCCGCCTTGACGAAGCCCTTCAGCGTTTGAAGTTCGATGTCGATGACTCGAGTCTCGTCAGGGCCGAGGGTGTAAAGCCGGATTGAGCCTTCGGAATCGACGACGGCTTCAACGTGGTAGCTATCGCGGCCAAGCGACACCATAACGCCGCCATGCGAACCGGGTTTGTGGCCGTGCTCCGAATCGGCCGCTTCAGTGGTTGAGCCGGAAGTGCCTTGGGGTACAGCGGCGGTGGTCTCCGTTAACGACTCGTCTTGGACGCTAGTCGCCGAATGGATTGATTGCGAAGGTGACGCGGTGGAGGTTGCGGTCGTTGAGGGGCTACATCCCACCGCCAGCGTAATGCTTGTTACGCCCGCAAACAGCACCAGTGCCAGCATCAGTTTTCGATTCTTCATATTTCCTTCCTTAGCATTGGCCAAGAAATTGGCTAGTGTCGCGTCAACCATAGCAAATTGTGTATGGTTGTGAAATGTGAGTAACTTGCAATCGTTGCATGTTGCTTCATTCTACTAACTCGATTGGTGCTACGGATGGCTACGGCGATTGAAAACCGGCTTGATTTTGGTGATGAGAAGCGAATGCGAGATTTTGCGGCATCGCTCAATGAAAAAGATCGTCGTCGGTTCGCGGCATTCGAAGCAAAGCAGCGGGGGCATGGATGAGCTACTTACGTGGCGAAGGTAGTTGGTTGTTCACGTTGTACGATCGAGCGTGGTATTTCAAAGTAGGATGGCCTGGAGAACGATCCAGCCGCGGGCCAAATCAACGCGCAACGGCTACGGCGCATTGAACGACCGCATCGCGACGACAGTGGCCAAGCGATCCGAATTGCTGACGGTGCTTGACCATCCATCAACTCCCAATCACAACAACACGGCGGAGCGTGGAGCCCGTGCGATGGAAGTATTCACCACCTTGGTCGAAACCTGCAAGAAGGTCTTTTACTCGCCCTATGAGTACTTCCGCCTCCACTTCCGTCACGACCCAAACGCCCCATCAATAGCCAACCTAATTCAAGCCCAAGCCGTCATTGGCTGATTACTGTTTGCTAGCATTGAGAAGATATAAATTGCATTGTAAATTTTGCCAACGCCGATTGGTAAGCCATCTGCGAACTTCAGAACTTTTCGCTCTCTATAGCTTCGAGCGGATCGAAGTCGCGGCGAATTGTTGGGACCACGGGTGTGATGTTGACTTTCGAGCGTTTGAGTTCTTCGATCTGCGCGGCTAACCGTTGTAAGAGATTGGCAATCTCGGTGCCTGCGTTTTCGCCGAGTTGTACGGTTAACGCTTTGCGTGTTTGGTAGCTCAGGCCATGATTGCTCATGATGTTACTTTTCTCAGCAGCAGGTGATAGTTATTCAACGGTGACGCTTTTCGCCAAGTTGCGAGGCTTGTCGACATCGCAGCCTCGGATGCATGCGATCTCGTAAGCCAGCAACTGCAAGGGAATCGCATTGACGATCGGTTGCAGGAAATCTTCTGCTTGTGGAACGGTGATTACATCGTCGGCCAGGGACATGACGTGCGAATCTTGCTGGTCCACGATGGCAATCACCGGTCCGCCTCGGGCTTTGACTTCTTGGAGATTGCTGAGAACTTTGTCGTACACCGCTCCTTGCGGAACCATGAACAATGAGGGCGTGTTCTCGTCGACCAGCGCGATAGGACCATGTTTCATTTCGGCAGCGGGATATCCTTCGGCGTGAATGTAGCTGATCTCCTTTAACTTGAGCGCGCCTTCGAGTGCGGCCGGAAAATTGTAATATCGGCCGAGATACAGGAAATTGCTGGCTGAGGCGTATTTGGCCGCGACCTCGCGTACTTGCCCGTGGCACTCGAGCGTTTTTTCGATAGTCTCGGGCAATTGCTCCAATTGTCGAATGATGCGCTGGCCAGCTTCGTAACTGAGGAATCGCAGTCGTCCAAAATACAACGCCAACATGCTCAACACGACCAGTTGTGAGGTAAACGCTTTAGTCGAGGCGACGCCGATTTCCGGTCCCGCGTGGAGATAAATACCGCCGTCGGCGACTTGGGCGATGCTGCTGCCGACGACGTTACAGATCGCCAGTGTGTGATGCCCTTTGCGTTTCATTTCTCGTAGCGCGGCCAGCGTGTCGGCTGTTTCGCCGCTCTGTGTGATACCAAATATCAACGTATCGGTATCGACCGGCGGATTTCGATAGCGCAATTCGCTAGCATACTCGACTTCGACGGGCAGTCGCGCCAGTTCTTCGATCAAATACTCACCCACCAAACCCGCATGCCAGCTTGTACCGCAACCCGTGAGGATGATGCGTTTGACGCTGCGCAGTTGCTGTGGAGTCAGGTTCAGGCCACCAAATTTCGCTGTCGCGTTATCGCGATCCAATCGCCCGCGCAGTGCGTTGCGTATCGATTGCGGCTGTTCGTAGATTTCTTTGAGCATAAAATGTTCAAAGCCTTCGAGACTGGCCTCGGTTTCCTGGGCGGCCAACGTTTGTACATCCGGACGAATCTTGCCGTGATCGCGATGTTGCACTTGAATGCTGTCGGGCCTCAACACGGCGATTTGGTGATCGGCCAAGTAAACGATGCGGTCGGTGTAGCCCACCAGCGGCGAGGTATCGCTAGCCACGAATTGTTCGGACTTGCCCACACCGATGACCAACGGACTACCACATCTGGCAACGATCAGCAGGTCCGGTTGGTCGCGAAAGAGGATTGCCAGTCCATAGGTCCCTCGCAGTTGATCGAGTGATTGGCGCACGGCTTCCACATACCGATCGATGGATTCGCTGTTATTGGCAATCGATGAAGCAGGCAGATGTTTGAGCGTATCGGCAATGAGATGGGCTACTACTTCGCTGTCGGTGGCGGATTTGAAAAGGTATCCACGAGAGATCAAAGACTGCTTCAGCGACTCATAGTTCTCGATCACGCCATTGTGTACCAGAGAAACTAGCCCGTTGCCTCCCATATGAGGATGCGCATTCTCTTCAGTGGCGGGGCCATGGGTTGCCCAGCGAGTGTGGCCGATCCCGATCGTCCCAAACATGGGCTTGCGCGCGATAGACTTTTCGAGCAAATCGATGCGTCCGGCAACTCGAGTCAGTCGAAATCCATCGGCTGCAGTTAACGTGGCGATACCCGCGCTGTCGTATCCGCGGTACTCCAGTCGGCGAAGTCCACTCACCAAGAATGGACACGCGTCGTTGTTGCCAACATAACCTACTATTCCGCACATCCGCTCTGTTCCTTACAACCAGCTCAAACTACACAAACGGCCTCAGCAACATGGGCCGAGTTTCTCGATAAAGGCGCACTACGAGAACGTAGCTTGAGGAATCGCGCGACGAAGCGCAAACGCTGAGATTCTGGTTGGTTTTTTGAGTCCGTAAAGGAATCGATACGGTGTATTCCAACGCAAAAACCCAAGCCATGGAGCTTGGGTTTCACAGATCAAAGATGCAAACGGTTGAATGAAAACTAACGCTTGGTGCGCCGACTCTTGGCGCCTCCCTGTCGGATCTTGTAGCGTGGATTGCTTTTGCAAATCACATAGATTCGACCACGACGGCGCACAACCTGACAATCAGGATGCCGGAACTTCAAAGCACCTATCGAAGAGACTACTTTCATCGTGAGCTATCCAAACTAAACTGCCTTATGGGGGGTGCGTTTTCTTTATGCGCGTAACGCACTCGGATCAGCTTACGCAACGCACCTCATATCTATGGAAAAGGGGGATTCTAGTCGAAAAAGGGATTCTGGCAACACCAATTTGGACCCTTGGACGAAGCCCGATCGCGTTGTTACGATGCCGAACATGGGAGACAACCTCAATCAGGAACAAATCGAAGCCGTGCAAACCACCAGCGGGCCATTATTAGTGCTGGCGGGAGCTGGTTCGGGCAAGACGCGCGTCGTTACTTTTCGAATTGCCAACTTAGTCAAACATAGAGTCGCGGCAGACCGTATTCTCGCTGTAACTTTCACCAATAAAGCTGCGCAGGAAATGCGTCAGCGTGTGCTCGATCGTTTGGGGTTAAAAAGGAAATCCAAAAACGCTCAACAACCGTCGCCGGTGGTGGGGACTTTCCATTCTAACTGCGTGCAGATTTTACGACGACATTGCAAGCGATTGGGGTATCCAGGTAAGTTCGCGATCTACGACCGAAGTGATCAGGAATCAGTTGCTCGAGACGTATTGCGGCAGTTGCGAGTCGACAGCGGTATGCTCAAACCGGGCGATTTTCTGGCCTACATCAGTCGCTGGAAGAATCTGGGAGTTCGACCCGACGGGGCATCGGACTTGGCCCGCTCGGATAGCGAACACGTGGCTGCGAGCGGATATCGACGGTATCAACAGGCGCTCAAGCTCGGCGGCGCGATGGACTTTGACGATTTGCTGCTATTGACCGTCGATTTGTTCGAGCAGTTTCCAGATGTCTTGGCCGACGAGCAAAATCGGTTTGAACACATACTGGTCGATGAGTACCAAGATACCAATCAATCGCAATACCAAATTATCAAACACCTGGCAGCCATCCATCGCAATCTCTGCGTGGTCGGCGACGACGATCAGTCTATATATGGTTGGCGAGGCGCCGAAGTAAAACACATTCTCAATTTCAAACGTGACTGGCCCGAGGCCAAAGTCATTCGATTGGAGGCCAATTACCGCAGCACCGCGGCAATTCTCGCGGTGGCAAATTGCTTGATCGCTTTTAACAACACTCGGCACCAGAAAATTCTGCGAGCAGCGCGAATTGGGGGAACCGAGCCCAGGGTCTTGCAGTTCAAGAATGAAGTCGAAGAGGCGAAAGGAATTGCCCAGGAGATTCAAAAGATCCTCAATCGCAGGGAACGGCAACCCGGAGATTTTGCAATTTTGTTTCGTACGAATGAACAGCCTCGCGTTTTCGAAACGGAACTGAGAAAGGCCAAAATCCCTTACGTTTTACTGGGCAGCCAGTCGTTTTTCGATCGCAAGGAAGTGCGTGATTTGCTGAGTTATCTCAAAGTGATCGACAACCCTCGCGATGAAGTTGCTTTGCTTCGCATCATCAACTTGCCGCCGCGCGGCATCGGTACTTCAACTACGGCACAACTGCTCGACAGTGCAGTCTCGCAAGGCAAATCGGTATGGGAAGTTATGGAAAACGATACTGCTAGTAAACCAACGCCCGGACCCGCCAAGCGAGGCATTCAGACCTTGCAATCCGTGATTGCAAAATTCAGTCAACGCGCCCATGCAGGCGACTCGCTGGCCTCACTGGTACGCGATCTAGTTTCTGAGATTCGTTTTCTGGATGACTTGGTAAGACAATACCCAGATCCTGAGCAGCGGTCCGGTCGAGAAGCGTCCATTGAAGAAGTTATTAACGCGGTCGCGGAATACGAAGCGGATGCCGCCAAGCCTTCGCTGGCCGATTTCCTTGCCGACACCATGCTTGCAGGCAAGGAGTTTGGCAGCCCCAAAGAGAAGGCTCTGCAGAGCAACGCGGTTTCCTTGATGACTTACCACAGCGCCAAGGGGCTTGAGTTTCCGATTGTATACATGGTCGGAATGGAAGAAGGTGTGATTCCCCACAGTCGCTCGATCATCGACAACCCGGACGATGTGGAAGAAGAACGACGACTATGCTACGTCGGAGTCACCCGCGCAGAAGACGAGTTAACTTTGTCGCTTCCTCTGGAGCGTATGAAATGGGGCAAGCCTCGCCCAACCTTCCCAAGCCGATTTCTCTATGAAATGACGGGACAAGCGGAAAACCCGAACCGACTAAAAGCGATCGTAAACGCGCGGCGCGAAATTCGCCGCGGAACGAAAACCATAACTAAATAATCCAATCTGATCGGGCCGCGAACCCTCTCAAATTTGTCTCGCAAGGTTAGTTCGAAATACCGAAAGAATCTCAAAACGAGACTTCAATCTCACTCTTGGGACATAGATTGAACCTGATTGGTAACTACTTGTCATCTTTATTGACGCAACTTCGCCAAAAGCCTAGGAAATCAGCCGATAAGATAAATCGGCGATAAATCGCTGGCATTGGCACACTAAGTGCTTCATTGATTCGACCATTAAACAAGTTTTTTGAATAACCTGGGGAGGTGAATGATGAAAACAACTTACACGCTTCTATTTGGTCTGGCATTAACAGTGGTTAGTGGAACTGCTGGTGCGCAAAGTAACGCGCTAGCGATTGCTCCGATCAACAACTGGAGTTATTTCCGCCATTCAAGTACGGCGACTGAAGGCTATTTGCGAGGTCAAGCGAGTGTGCTGTCCGCGCTGGGCCAAACAAACTATGCGAATTCATTGGCTGCTGTCAACTTTCAAGAAGCTTATCGGCGTCAGTTAGAGAACAGTCGGCTATACGTGCAAACCTATTTCGAACGGCGCGAGCTTGTTCGGCAGTACCACGAGAAATACAACAACGCGCCTCCAACCAAGGAACAGTGGGCACGAGTTACCGAAGCTGCATTGCCGGATCGCCTGACCAAGGAGCAATACGACCCAGTGACTGGTCAATTAGTATGGCCGCATGTTCTACGAACCGAAGAATATGCAGCATTGCGCAATCGCGTGCATGAGTTGATGGCTTCGCGAACTCCCGAAAATAGCGGCGATGGTAGCCCATCCCACAAAGAGCTCTCTCAGTTGATCGATGGTCTAAAGCGATTGTTGAAGGAGAACATCGACGACGTTACGCCGCAGCAGTATGCAGGTGCGAAATGGTTCCTGTTGTCCCTGGACTACGAGGCGGAATTGCCAGCTTTGGGGAGGCAACCGGCACCGCAGCCTATGAAGCCTACAGCGCCAGTAGCTCCCGCAACCGCGAGCTAAGCACGAAATTCAACGAAGCTCCCCACCACGGGCGTCTTCTCACTTCGAGAGGGCGCCTTTTTTTGTTTTTGTTTCGCAAATTCTCAACAACTAACCCAATTTAACGCTGCAATCCGACAAATACAGATCAATAAAAAAACCGCTGCTTGAAAGCAGCGGTTGCGTGAAATCTCTTGAGACAAGTCAGGTTGGCTATTTCTTGCCTTTTTTCTTCTTGTCGTCGGCTTCGTCTTCCTTCTTGACCTTCTTCTTCTTCTTCAACGAAACTTTGACGACGCGCGTTTTGGGAATTCCCAGCACGGCATCGCCTTCTTCCCAGCGTCCAAGTTCCCTTAGCCGTTTTAGCCGCTCGGCGCGAGTAAGTACATTGCGCGATTTGATCGAACCAGCTCGTACCTTGAGGCTCTTGTCGAGCGTCATTTACAATTCTCCAGTCATAGATTTCTCTCAGTCAGGGCAGGTAGTATAAATCCCTAACAAAATTCAGGCAATGGCCGTTTTCGATTGGGAATATGCTAAAACGCCATATCGCAGTCCAGCGATTTCAGTAGGTTACCTTCCCATCAACTTCTTGAAACCCATTTTCAAAATATCTTGGAAATCGAAGTCACCGTCGCCGTCTTGGTCTAGCAATCCGCCCAGTAAACCGCCGGTTGCTTGCTTTTCCATGGTCTGGCGTTCCTTCCTCAACATCCCAGCCAGCGCACCTGAATCCATTTTGCCACCACGAGTTTGTCGTCCAATGATTCCCATTACAATCGGCGCCAGCATCGCTAGCAGCGAACCGGCCTTCATTACATCCAGTCCCGCAGCCTTGCCGATACCCTGTTCGACCCGTGATTGCCGACTGCCCAAGATTCTAGCCAGCAACGATCCCGCAGATGAACTCTGGTTTGCGGAACCCTCGAACATCCCTCCGAGTCTTTCGAGAATGCTGCCATCATGGTCGCGAGATACGGCGGCATGCAATTGTGCGGCACCGTCTTCGTTTTCGGCGTTCTTAGCCAAAGCTGCCAACAAGGTTGGCAAGGCCATCTGAATTGCTTGTTCTGTTTGTTCTGGAGATGCACCGAGCCGATTCGCAATCGCATTGATTTGATCGGAACCAATTTGTTCAGAGACTGCTTCGAGGAGACTGGGCATTGCGATTCCTTGTCAGGTTGATTGATCAGGCATTGGATTGTTCTTTATATGCCTGTCCATTGCGCAATTCAATCGTTAGATCACAGATGATCGTGCAAACCGCAACTGCTCAGCCATGTCTCGCGTTGCGCTAGCGACGGCATCTTGCCAGTTTAGCGAAAGCCCGGAATATTGCGCCAGCTCGTACGCGAAAATTATTCCGCGCGAACTGTTTACGATCGCGCCCAATCCGCGTTGGTCAAAACCTCGCGAGACATCGCTGGCGGTACCTCCTTGCGCGCCGTAACCGGGAATCAGAATCCAGGCGTTGGGAATTCGATGTCGGAGTTCGGACAATTGGTTCGGATAGGTTGCGCCCACAACTGCGCCAACGATACCATAGCCCGATGTCCCGACCGTTGCCAACGCTCGTGATTGGACAAGATCGGCCATTTTTTCATATACTCGATCTGTTTCATCCGTATCGTCCCTGCGTATTCGGCAGTCTTGAAGAAATCCACTGCCCGGATTCGAGGTCTTTACCAAGACGAAGATGCCTGCCCCGCGCTCGCGAGCACAGTCAACAAAGGGCTCAAGGGTATCATCTCCGAGATAGGGATTCACTGTCAGCGCATCACATCCCCATCCCGAATCTTGGCCGAGATATGCTTGCGCGTATGCTTGTGCAGTGGTTCCGATATCGCCGCGTTTACCATCCAGCAAGACCAGCATCCCAGCGTTGCGAGCAAAGCGAACAACGGTGTCCAAGGCAACCATTCCCTCGCATCCCAATTGTTCGAAGAATGCCGCTTGCGGTTTAACCACGGGAGCCAACGACGCTACTGCATCGATCACTTCGCAACAGAACTGCGCCGTAATCCTTGCAATTGAACCGCGATCGCGCTGTTCAATTCCTTCCGTTAACTTCTTTGGAAGACTGCTCCAACGCGGATCAAGCCCGACACAGATTGCTGACCTTTTCGCTTGAACCGCTTGAGCCAATAAATCGCCAAAATGTGAATTCATCAATGTTCCACAATGAAAACGGATCGCTGAAATAACAGTGACTGCATGAGCCAAACGGTTGAAAAGGTTGAGTTGCCGACGAGACACAGCAAACGGCGATGAAGGTCGCTCTTCGTTGCTCGATTGGCAGCAGCATCAACTGTGTGAGTTCAAAGTTAGCTCAAGTCGCTGGCAACTGCCGAATCGTACCTGGGACGATTGGTTTGCCAAGCTCACTACTTGCCACAGCGGCAAAACATAAAGCGAGACTGTCAAGATTTTCGGCGGCGTTGATGGAACTGATACGACGTTCCTCGATTGCGCACAACAATTCTCCCATCGTGCCGCGAAACCCATCAGGAAACCATTTTCCTTGAAGATTGGGAGTCCAAGTTCCGGACGCCAGGCGTACCGAGAGAGTCTGTTCTTGATTGCCCGAACCAACGCTGTAGAGGCTTCCCTGCGTGCCCGAAAGAAAAGTCCGTTCCTGCGGGCCGGCTGGAAGTGCGGCATCAAACGCCAAGGTGCCTTGTGCGTTCTCGAATTCAATAAGCACTTGTCCCAATAGACTGGGCATCAAGTCTTGGGTCCGAGTCCGAGCTGTGGAAGCGAATACTCGCTTGGCCGACTGGCCAGGTATGACCGCTCGTAACATGTCGAACCAATGGATCGCGTAATCATACAGTACCAGGTGCTTGACAAACTCGAATTCCGTTCCCTTGACCCAGGTATGGTCCCAATGACAGGATAGGTGCGCACCAAATACATCTCCGATTATTCCTTGCGCGACTACTTGTCGAGCAAAGCTGAAATGCGGTGCCCAGCGAGCGTTCTGATTTACCGCCAATTGTTTGCCGCATTTATCTGCCAACTCGACCAAGCGTTGGCCGACATCCAGGTCCAGCACAAACGGTTTTTGGCTCAACACATGCTTGCCGGCTCGTAGAGCGGCTTCGATAATCGGTGGCCGCTCAGGAGGATGCGTGGTTATATCGACGATTTCTATAGACTGGTCGCGTAGCAGCTCGCGATAGTCGTCGTAGACCCTGGCGGCAGGAAAGAACTCCAGGCGACGTGAGTTGGCTCGTTCGACATTGATATCGCATAAGGCCGTGACGTTCAAATTTGCATCGCGATAAGCCTGCAAATGGTATTTGGTAATACCGCCGCAACCGATCAATCCGATGTTGGGTCGAAATGACCTGGGCAACTTCGGACGATAGTCAATCTCGGCAAGCTGCTGGGCCGTAAAACTCATGCAAGTCTCTTCAAGCGGGATGGTTGGCGATTGAGGTAAAGGAAGTTTGTCAGCCACTTGATCCATGCGGAACCGATTGGACACTGCGTTTTAGAACTAGGCAAGTAGTTTCGGACCAGCGACAATCGCAAGAAATTAATCGCGGCTATTGAAAAAAGCTATGCTGGCAGCACGAGATCCGTCACAATAGGATTGGGCAGAGGGCGGAAGAAAACAAGATTGATAGCGACTTAGGAGACGACCATGCAAGTAACGCGAGGAACGTCGATCGTGATGACTGCGATCGTGTTTTTGCATCTGTGGAATTGCGGGACTCAAGCGGTCGAACCCAGAACACCTTTGGAAATGGCGCAGCGAGTTGACCAACTGCTGGAGTCTCGCTTAATGGAACTTGGCTGGCAACCAGCAGGTCCGTGTGATGATGCCAGTTTCTTGCGCCGCTTGAGTCTCGATCTTTCCGGTCACGCACCTTCCGCAAACGAGGTTCATCAATTTCTTCAGGATCTGTCGTCCGACAAACGAGCTCGCTTGATTGAAAAGCTGTTGAATTCCCCCATCAGCGCGTCGCATTTCGCCAACGTGTGGTCGGAGTGGTTGCTCCCTGAGTTGGATTCACCAGCGACAGCGTTGGGGCGCGGCAGCCTGCGGACTTGGTTGCGCGATCGCTTCGCCGAAAACTTGCGTTACGATCGTCTGGTCGCCGATCTGTTGGTTGCCAGCGGAACGGCCAGCAACGGTCCGGCAGCGTTCTTTGTTTCCTTGGAAGGCAAGCCAGAAAAGATCGCTGCCAAAACTTCGCGAGTTTTCCTTGGTCTGCAACTCGATTGCGCCGAGTGCCACGATCATCCGTTCGACCATTGGAAACAGCGCGAATTTTGGGGATTTGCAGCGTACTTTGCCCAGATCTCCACATATCAATCGCCCATGGTACCTGGCAACACGTCTATTTCGGATACTGTTCAAGGGGAAGTTCATCTGCCCAATACGAACGAGATCATCGCTCCTGCCGCACTTGTGAAAACAGGCTTCAGCGGCTTGGCGAGCGGAACGCGGCGCCAGCAACTAACACTGTGGCTGACGGCGCGAGAAAATCCCTACCTTGCTCGTGCGGCGGTCAATCGAGCTTGGGCGCTCTTGTTTGGGCGAGGACTGATCGAACCGATTGATGACATGCGCAATCTTGAGCTGGCTTCGCACGCCGATGTATTGAGCGAGCTGTCGGAGTATTTCGCTGCGACCGGTTTTGACCTGAGACGGCTCTTTGCCACACTGGCTGCGACGAAGGCTTATCATAGGGCGACGGTGCATCCGCGGGGAATTCCGCCTGAAGGCAGCTACGCATTGATGATAGTCAAGCCGCTGACGGGGACACAACTGGCAACCTGCCTCAGTCAAGTTGCTCGCCAAAACACGACCGAGCAAGGTAACATGGTGGTCGCGAGAATATCCTCCGAGCTTGGTCGATTGCGAGGAGAAGGCAGCCAAGCCACGTTGGGAATGGTTCAAGCATTAGTCACCTTGCACAGTGAAACAATGTCACAAGTCTGGTCCGAGATGCACAGTCGTTTGCTGGCCGCACTGTCCGCGCCCCATTTGACTCCACAGCAGCAACTGGAATGGATTTTCCTATCCACCGTCAATCGCCTGCCGACCCAGGCCGAGCGTGACCAGTTGGAGGAACTTGTGAAACCATCCACGTCAGGCGAACGTACAGTAGCAATCGACAAGCAGCAGAATTCTGACTCAGCACCAGAGCCCACCGGCAATGAGCTCAGCAAACAAGTTGCTTCTGGTCAAGCGTGGCAAGCTGATCTATTGTGGGCGCTAATAAATTCGACCGAGTTCGCGATGACTCCTTAAAATGAAGCTCTTCGTTCTCATTTGGCTCCAATGGAATCGGGCGCTATCGGGTTGTAATCATGCTGTTAAAGTACTCGCAGAACTTCGCCACCGGCGTTGCATTGATTTTATTGTTT
>SXGS01605700.1_pt1 | contig 42674 bp, 45 predicted proteins | sample 3174681 | NCBI WGS metagenome assembly SXGS01 (sample SAMN11356861, study PRJNA531348) | freshwater metagenome | isolation source: freshwater sample F1-80 | place: China: Fuxian Lake, Yuxi | collected 2017-12-25 | reverse complement strand
TGGTGTTCGAATGCGCAAGCCTCATCAGCTTCTTCCGCTGTGCGTCGTCCAGTTCAATCGCTGTTGCCTTTCGCATCGCCGCCTCCCAAATGCACCAGATACATCTTCGACTCGGCAGATGATAAATCGTTCTGTTAATTATGAAGCACTACACTAGCACGCTGCAAGGATCAGTTCAGCAGCCTTGTAGTCAGGGCCGGGCGCCCGCTGGCATTGTCCGCTACCAGCATGCCGTACTCAGGTACCTCGACCCAACTGGAGGTATCGCGGGTCAAAGGTTCGGAAGCGATGATCACCGAATCAGCGGAGGAACCGCCGCGCATGGTCCATTCACCGTCGTAGAACGCGTACTCATGACCAACGGTGTACCAGAGGCTGAGAAAACTCAGATTGGCCTCGTGCACCCGCGCCGGTTCGGCAGTGGTATAGCAGCCAAAATCAAAGCAATAGCGCACCGCCGCCACCTGGTGGCCGGTGGCAATAAACAGGTTTACCGACGAAGAAGTCGCAATACCCAGCTCCGCCCGCACCTGGCGCAGGATATCGAGCGTGCGCTGCACGGCATCAATGATTTCTGCCGCATCAATGCGACGGTGCGTTCCGGCGCGTACCTCCAGGGGCTCATCGAACTGCGACACCAGCAAAGCGTAGATCCACTCGCTATCGGTGGTGCCGCGAATGTTCGGCAAATACTGCGCCTTGACATGGGCTGCCAAGAGCGGCTTCATCTCGTTGACGCGCGCCAGGTCGCCGTTGTGGGCCATCGCCAGCGGAACGTCATCAAACTGAAAAGGGTGAACGTTCTGCAAGGAAATGTCCACGCCGGTGTTGTAGGCCACGCCGCGTACATGGGCCAGCAGGCAGTCAGCCTGCACTTTCTCCGCCAGGTTTTTCAGGTTGCGATCAAATACCGGCAGCGTGGTAACCCCATAAGAATATGGTTTGGCCGCTTCATGTGAATCGGCCGACCACGCTTTCATGCCGAATCCCGCCAAGTTGAGCATGTGCAACATCTTGGGCATGTAGCTCTGCCGGATCAGCGCCGAATCAGGCTGAAACAGCAGGTGGTCCAGCAGGACCGGTTGACCCAGATAGAGGAGTGCGCGACACATGCCGCGACTTTACTCCAGGCGCTCCCACACCTGGGTACGTCCGAACAGGGAAATGCCGAGGTACCCGCGCACCTCAAGACGGGCACCGCCGTCGATCAGGCGCATGCGGCAGCTGTAAGTCATGCCATTGTCAGGATCCAGCACCTCGCCGCCGCCCCATTGCTCGCCGTGGGCCCGCATGCCGCGCACCACTTCCATGCCACGTAGCAGCTGCCCCTTGCGCTCGTCTGGGCATGCCGTGCAAACCCGGTTGTCTTCGGCCGGGTTGTAACCTCGTTCGATGCGGCCGGAAATGACACCATTGGTCTCAACCAGGCGCATGACGGCGCGCGCCTTGCCGGTCTTGTCGTCCACGGTTTTCCACGCGCCCACGGGCGAATGTTGTGACCAGGCAAAAAAGGATGTGCACACCGCCATCAACACGACAAATTGCTCCACCCCACCGATGAGCCGGTGACACCACCGCACTTGCATGCGCATCAGCGCCGCCCCAGGGCGAAGTACAGCTGCGCCAGGGCACGCCTGGCTTGCAGGGCAGACTCCTGCAACTGTTGCTGCATATCAAGCAGTTGCAACTCCGCCTCGGCCATGATGCCACGTGCAACGCGCCCGGCATCAAACTGCGGGCGTGTCGCCATCAGATGGTTGACCCCCAGCACAACCTGCACCTCGGCGGCGGTTTGCTGCCCCAGCGCCAGTTGCAGGGAAGCGTGGGCGGCTTCGACTTCGTCTACCGCGCGCAACAGGCTTTCACGGTAGGCGGCATCCAGTTCAGCCGCGCCGACCTCACGCGTCGCAACGTGCTCACGAACCGCGCGCACATCGGCGCGCTCGCGCAAGGAAGCAGGCACCGCTGCCGGCACCGGCAGGCCCATCAGCATGCGCGAGAGCGGCTGCACCGGTACACGCAATTGCGTCATGCCGGTTAAGCCGGCGAGGCGCCCTTCCGCTGCCTGCCGTCCACGCGTCAGCCGGGAAACCTGCGTCACAAATCGTGCCGCCCGTGCACTCGCCTCATGCTGCTCGGCACGTGTGGCAAGCCCGGCAGCCAGGCGCTGGCGGACCAGATTAAGCAATTCGTCGGCCTGCGTGGCCTGCTGCTCTGCCAAGCCTTGCCGCGCCTCCAAACTGCGCAACTCAAGCGCCGCCTCCACCACTTCGCGCTCGCTTTGATCCTCCAGCCCCTCGATCTCCGCGCGCAATACCTTCTGCTCGACCGCGCGGGAAACCCAACCTTGATCCAGCGCCTTGATGCGGGCCGCAAGGCCCGCACGCAACGGATGGTGGGTGCGCGCAGAGGACAGCCAGTCTGGCAACGCTCCTTCCTCCAGCGCTCCCCACCAGGGGCTGGATACTGCTTGTGCCGCGGCGGGCATCTGGCGGAAGTTCGGAGGCAACTCGACCTCCGGGAGGGTACGCCCCTGCCCGTGAGCAGCGACAGCCATCACGCCAACAATAGCTCCCACCAACGGTTTCCACATACGCATCAGATTCAATCCGCGCCTCAGGATTCGACTCACGGGCGCGCCACTGCGCTAGCCGACGGAATGCGCACCAGCACGCGTTGGCCGATCAGCGGCGCTGGGTTAATCGCATCGAGGGTGACCACCAGTTCCACGCTGCGCACATCGACCTTCTCGGCCGGATCATCGGTCGGTGGGCGCACGCCAAAAGCCTGACCCACGCGGGTAACCTTACCCTTGAGTACCCGCGATTCGTCGGCTTGAATCACCACTTCAGCGACCATCCCGGGCGAGACGGCATGCACAAACCGGTCTTCCAGATCAACGCGCGCAACACGCGCGGCCGCCGGCGCCAAGAGGAACAGGGGCGTTGCGCCAGGGTTTTCGGTATCGCCGGTGCGGGCATAGCGCTTGATGATGCGGCCATCCATCGGCGCGCGCACAGCCCGCAGATCTACTTCCAGCGCCGCGAGCTTGATGCGTGTTCCGCTGGCGGCCGCCTGGGCATTCGCAGACTCGATTTCCGCTTTGATCAGGCTCACCAGATCCCGCTTGTCATCACGTTCCGCGCGCGAAACAGCCTGGTTCGCCATCAAGGGCTCGATTCGCGCCAGCTCACGTTCGGCCGCCGCCAGCTTGATCCTGAGCGGTTGGATGCGCGTTTCAATTTCGCTCAACTCGTTGCGCGCCGCCGCCAGTTGAAGCTGCACTTGCCGGTCATCCAGTTGTGCCAGCAGCGCGCCTTTTTTGACATCTGCACCTTCATCGACCTGCAAACCGTGAATCACGCCTTCACGCGGCGCGGCAAGGCGCACCATGCCTCCAGCCACATCAATCCGGCCCTTCGCGAAGGCGACGTAATTGCCTTGCGCGCGTTGCGCGTTGCCCTGGGCGTTGGCCAGAGGCACTGCGGTGGACCATGTCGCCATCAGCACCAGACCCAGCATGACCGAAGTGAACTGCATCCTGCCCGCAGCACACCGGCCACAGTGATTGTCATGCAACATGTTGTCGTTCATCCGAAGTAATCCGTCCATCTTCAGTTAGTGTATCAAGCGGTGGGCAAAGCGCGTCAAGCGACCGTCATGAGTGACACAAATCACCGCGGCACGCCGTTCGACGGCAGCCGTCCGCAGAAGTTCGCCGACGATGGCGCCATTCTTGCCATCCAGCGCGGAGGTAGGCTCATCGGCGAACAACAGGGCCGGCTTCTTTGCCAGCGCCCGCACAATGGCGACGCGCTGCTTCTCGCCGCCCGACAATTCCAACGGCCGTAGATGGAAACGCGGCGTCATGCCAACCGATTCCAGCGCGGCGTCCGCCAACGCCAGCATGGTGCCCTTGTCCACGCCGGTGTACTGCAGGGCGAGGATCACCTGCTCGCGTGCCGTCAAGGCCGGAAACAGGTTGAAGCCCTGAAAAACAAAACCGGCATGCTCCAGGCGGAAGGCATCGAGCGTCTGGCGCGACATGTTCCAGAGCGGCTGGCCAAGCGCATCGACACTGCCGCTATCCGGGCGTGTCAAGCCGGAGAGCGCGGCCAGCAGCGTGCTCTTGCCCGAACCGGAGGGGCCGCTGATCAACGTCAACTCGCCTGGCTCAAGCGTCAGGGAAACGTCGAACAGCACCTGGGCTGTGGTTTTACCGTTGGTAAAGGCCTTGTTGAGGCCGGAAGCGATGATTGCTGACATGATCAACGGAGCAACGCCGCTGGATCAGCGCGCCCCAAGGCGCGCAGTGCGGCCAGGCCTGACAGCACCGCCACGCTGAGGGTAATGCCGACCGTGATCCAGATTGCCCATGCGGGGAATTCCATGGCAACGCGAAGATGGTGCGCCACGGCCCCGACCGCCCACGCACAAACCGCGGTAATGGTCAGACCGATCCACAGCGACTGCTCGATCACCACGGCCGCCAGCGAACCTTGCGAAATGCCGAGCGCGCGCAAGGTGGCATATTCGCGGATCGAAGCGATGATGGCACCCATGAGCGTCTGGCTGGTGATGATGATGCCGACCAGCAACCCCAGCAGGGTGGAGAAAGCGAACCCGGCGCCGGCGCCCGATTCGGTAAGCCAGTACAACTGGGAATGATTCGAAAACTCGCGCGCGGTCCAGACCTGGTAACGCACCACCGGGCCGGACGGCGTGAGCTCGGCGCGTACGGCCTCCCAGACCGGCGCCTACTTTGCCTACTGCAGCATGAAAGAGCAGGTTCGGGTGGGCTGTGCGGAGCAATCGATCAGCGTGTTGGCACGAGCCTACTTCAACGATGACGGCTCCGAAATAGCCATGATCAAGGGCAAGGGCGAAGCACGCACGGTTACACCGGATTCCACTGAACATCGGGTGCTCAAGCGAATCTGCAATCCGGTGGCGAGTGTGCCGGCCCGGTCAGCCACCAAGCCCGCCCAGCCGGTGGTTGCGAAGGCGCCGCCGGCGGGGCCCGCCAAACATGTTGACTCGAGAGCTGAGGCGCGCAGCAGCACCGTGGGGAATGCCAAAGCAGAAAATACTGACCGCTACATGGATAGCCCTGCAAAGACTGCCGCACCGGGTACGGGCTTCGTCAAGGCCAGCCTGGATTCGGCTCGCGATCCTGCGCGTACGACGGCCGCTACAGCGGACAAAGACATTGAAAAATCCGGCGAGAAAGCATCCGCTCCAGCACACAATCCACCCAAGCTGCAATCAGCTGCGCCCTACCTCATTCCCAAATCTGCAGCACCCGGCCATCAAGCCACCGCGCCCGCCGGACACACCCTAGCCCTTGCGGCTGCCACCAGAACCACCCCGCTCGAGGGCCGGCAGGAAGTGGTCAATCGTGTGTTGAAGCAGCGCAGTGCAGCGACAGTGGGCGCCAGCGATGCCGTCAAAGCGGCGATTGCCGGTCACGCCCCCAACGATGGCCACGAAGCCCATTGGAGCTATGACGGCGAGTTTGCCCCTTACCGCTGGGGAGACATAAAGGCAGATTACGCGCTCTGCAAAGCGGGGACGCGCCAATCGCCCATCGATATTCGGAATCCGGTGGTATCCGAGATCGAGCCAATTCAGTTTCACTACGAGGACACGCCGCTCAAGGTACTCAACAACGGGCATACGATCCAGATGGACGTCCAGCCTGGCAGCTTCATCCTCCACGGGGGAGCTCGCTACGAACTGGTGCAGTTCCACTTTCACACCCCTGCGGAGGAGCGCATCAACGGCCGCGTGTTCGACATGGTGGCGCACCTGGTGCACAAGAGCGCCCAGGGACGCCTGGCCGTGGTCGCCGTGCTGCTCACGGCCGGGCGCGAACAACCGATGCTGCAACAGATCTGGAACGCCATGCCAGGGACTGCCAATCGCACCCGCGAGCGTCTGGACGTCTCGATCAACGCCAAGCAACTTTTGCCGGCCGACCCAGGGTTCTACAGTTTCATGGGATCGCTCACCACGCCCCCTTGTACCGAGGGGGTGCAGTGGCTGGTGATGAAGACACCGGTGGAGATTTCACGCGAACAGATCGGGCACTTTGCCGCCCTGTATCCAATGAACGCGCGGCCGCTCCAACCGGGCAACGACCGCCTGGTCAAAGCGGGACGCTGACACACCGGTTAGGGCGTCCCGCCGCGGCGCATTGCAAGGCGCCGCGGAACATCGACTGCGGTTGCGTTACAGCGGCTTTAACCCGGCAGCCTTGATCTTCTCTACCAGGAGCTTGCCTTTGCGGGCGCGTTTGCCTTCATAGGGCTTGAGCGCCTTGCCATCCAGTGCCAGGTTGAATTCCTTGCCACCGCGGCCAGCACCTTCCACTAACAGACCAGCAGCGCCGATCACGGCGACCGCCAACAACTTCTCTTTCAGATCAAGTTCCTGGAGGATCACGCCGCGCCCGCCCCCGGCGAGCACATTCACTTCGTCAAGCTTGAACACCAGCAGCCGCTGGCCAGTTCCCATCGCCACGACCCGATGGCTATCGGTGCCGATCGGCGCCGGGCGTACCGGTTCACTCTTGTCATCCACCTTGATGAAGGCTTTGCCGCCTTTGGTACGGGAGAGCATGTCTCCCACCTTGCAGACAAAGCCATTGCCATTGCTGGCAGCCACCAGCACCTGCAGGTCAGCCGGCCCGGCCAGCATGTGCAGGATGCGCGTGCCGGCCTCAAGATCAATCAGTGTCGTGACCGGCACACCGTCACCCCGCGCGCCCGGCAAGGCGCCGACGGCAACCGAATACACGCGCCCATTGGCGCCGATCAGGATGGCGTGATCCACCGAACGACACTCAAACGCACCGTACAGCGCATCACCCTCCTTGAAGGTAAACAGGCTCGCATCGTGTCCGTGGCCACTGCGCGCACGTACCCAGCCCTTCTCGGAGAAGATGACCGTCACAGGCTCATCAACGACTGTCTGTGTGACGACCGATTTACCGGCTTCCTCAATCAGCGTGCGTCGGTCATCACCATAGGTCTTGGCATCGGCCTCGATTTCCTTGATGACCTGTTTCTTCAATGCCGCCTCGTCAGCCAGAAGATGCTCCAGCTCTTTCTTCTCGCCTTGCAGGTCCTTGAGCTCCTGCTCGATTTTGATGCCCTCCAGGCGCGCCAACTGGCGCAGGCGTATCTCCAGAATATCTTCGGCTTGCCGATCCGAAAGGTTGAACGCCTTGATCAGCGCGGGTTTGGGCTCGTCTGACTCACGAATGATCCTGATGACCTTATCAATATTGAGAAAGACGATCATCCGTCCCTCAAGAATATGGATACGGTCATCCACCTTGCCGAGCCGGAACGCGGTACGGCGCGTCACCGTCGCCAGACGAAAATCACCCCATTCGACCAGGATGTCCTTGAGCGCCTTCTGGCGCGGGCGTCCATCCAGCCCGATCATCACCATGTTGAGCGAAGCCGACGACTCCATGCTGGTGTGTGCCAGCAATTTGGTCATGAATTCCTGTTGATCAAGCTTCGCGGTCTTGGGTTCAAACACCAGACGCACCGCTGCATCCTTTCCCGATTCATCACGTACCGCATCAAGCGAGGAGAGCAACAAGGCTTTGAGATTCTGTTGCTCGGGCGTGAGCGATTTCTTGCCGGGCCGTACCTTGGGATTGGTCAGCTCCTCAATTTCCTCCAGCACTTTCTGCGTCGAGGTCCCCGGCGGCAGTTCGGTCACCACCGCTTGCCACTGCCCGCGTGCCAGGTCTTCAATCTGCCAGCGCGCGCGCACCTTGAGCGAACCACGCCCGCTCTCGTAGGCATCACGAATTTCGGCCGGGGAGGAAATCAGCTGCCCGCCACCCGGGAAATCCGGCCCCGGCATCAGTTCGAGCAATTCCGTTGTCGAGATCTTCGGTTTGCGCAAAACGGCAATCGCCGCCTTGGCAACCTCGCGCAGGTTGTGAGAGGTAATCTCGGTTGCCATGCCAACTGCGATACCCGATGCGCCGTTGAGCAACACCATCGGCAAGCGTGCCGGCAATTCCTTCGGCTCGGTAAACACGCCGTCGTAGTTGGGAATGAAGTCGACGGTACCCATGTCGATCTCATCAAGCAGCAGTCGTGCAATGGCGGTGAGGCGTGCCTCTGTATAGCGATAAGCGGCGGCGTTGTCACCATCGCGCGAGCCGAAATTGCCTTGCCCATCAATCAACGGGTAGCGCAACGAGAAATTCTGCGCCATGCGCACCAGCGCGTCATAGGCGGATTGATCACCATGCGGATGGTATTTGCCGAGGACATCGCCCACCACACGGGCCGACTTCACCGGCTTGGCGTTGTTGCCCAGCCCCATCTCGTTCATCGCGTGCAGGATGCGCCGCTGCACCGGCTTCTGCCCGTCGCTGACTTCGGGCAGTGCCCTGCCCTTGACAACCGACACGGCGTAATCCAGATAGGCGCGTTCTGCATAGAGCGCCAACGGCAGAAAATCGGCATCTCCAGGAATCGGCGGCAACGGCCCGCCACCGCCCGGTGGGTCGTCACTGCCGCCGCCGGATTGCGCGATTGAAACGGCCGCACCTGCTTCCAACTGGAGTGCCGGGATCACCTGAGATCCGCTCGCACCAACGGTTTCCGCAGATTCTCCGCCTGCGTAAGGCAGGCTGCTCAGCGCAGCGGGATCCGAATCAATTGCGTCTTGCACGTTATTCTCTTTCTCTGCAAAAAGATCTTCTTGCGCCGCCGGTGAAACACCGGCGGCAGCCGGTTGATGCTGCTTGCACTTCAGGCGGGGTTTGCTCATTGCGTCGGCGCTGTCGCAGGTGCTGGGTGGACCAGTTCTGCCGCGCGTCCGACGCTCGACAGGGGCATGTTGCGCCGCCCCGGCAGCGTCACCTGGATGCGGCCATCTTCGGTTTTCAAGACTTTCTTGCCACCGCCAAAATACTCCTGGAACTGCATCACCAACTTGACGTAACTCTGCGTTTCGGGGAACGGCGGAATGGTGTGCTTGTACCTGATGACGGCGCCCTCTCCCGCGTTATAGCCGGCCAGCGCCAGTTGCAAGTTGCCGTTGAACATGTCGAGCAGATCACGCAGGTAGCGAGTGCCACCGCTGATGTTGTCCTTCGGCTCCATGCTCCTGGTGACGCCGTATCGCGCAGCCGTACCAGGGATCAGTTGCATCAGACCGACAGCGCCTTTCGGGCTGACGGCCTGCGGGTCATAAGCCGATTCGACGGCGATGACAGCTTTGACCAATGCCACGTCAAGCCCGTACTTCTTCGCGTACTCGAGCACCAATGGCTCGAACTTGCGCACGTTCGGTGTTTTCTGGATGCGCTTGTAGATGATGTGGTCTTCCAGCCTGCTGGTCGCAGGCAGGTCCTTGAGCTCTCTCGACAGCTGCAACTCGCGCCGGTGTTCTCCTTTGACAAACAGTTGATAGCGCTCGTCCAGCTTCTCGTTGGCCAGGTGTACCTGGCCCTGGTCATCGACATAGCCAAACAGGTCGGCATGTGCCGGAGAGGCAGCAAGGCACAGGGCGAAGAAAGACAGGCAAAACTTGAAATGCGTACTCACCCGAAGGATTTTATTCGATGCAGCCCACCGGGGTGCGGGCCGGCGCTTAGGCCACCCGCGGCAGCTCGAACCAGAACGTGGCGCCTTTCTTCGGATTGTTGAAGAAATCGATCTTGCCGCCACATCCTTCCACCACCGCCTTGCATACCGACGAGCCCAACCCGGCGCCGCCGGTGGGTGCGGTATTGGAATGGTCGGCCCGCTCGAAGCGCGTAAAAATGCGTGCCGAGAATTCAGCCGGCACACCGGGACCGGAGTCGACCACCGTGAATCGCACCACATTGCCGGAGGGTTCCATCCCGACAATGACCGTCGCCCCGGTTGGTGAAAACTTGGTCGCATTATCGATCAAATTGATCAGTACTTCGTGGTTCCAGCGCTTGTCTGCGCGCACCGTCACCGCATCATCGAGCCAGGTCAAGGCGAGGAACTTGCCTTGGCTTGCGGCCGCCAGGCGCTCGGAGTCGACGGCATTGCGCAACATGGCTGCGCCTGACATCGGTGCCGGTTCGAATTCGATGCCACCGGTGTCAAGCTTCTGCAAGTTGAGCATCGTTTCGATCAACCCGCGCAGGCGTTCGACGCCACCCGCCGCCATGTCGATCAGCTCTGCGCGGTGGCAGGCAGGTGTGGCTTCTCATCAACCTGCAGTGCCTCTACCGCCCCCATGACCGCCATGAGCGGCGTACGTAATTCGTGGCTCATGGTCGCCATGAAGTTGTCCTTGATGCTCTCCAAAGCGTGACGCTGCGAGATGTCATGGGCAAACAAGGCAAAGCGCCGCCCGTCGTTGGCAAACAAGCCTTGGCGCCCCCCAACCCCGCCCATCTCCACCAGCGCAGCCTCGACGACCACTTCGCGTCCATCGGCAGTGACGGTCGTCTCCTCAAACTTGGCCAGATCACGGCGGCTGTGGTCTCCCTTGATGTGGCTCGCAATGTCGTCCGACAATGCCTCGCGCAGGCGGGCGGGAATGAGCTTGACCAATGCCATGCCGACGAGCTTCTTCTCGTCATGGCCAAACAGACGCACAGCCGCCGGGTTCGCCATTCGAATGTCGTACTTGTCGTCGAATACCAGGACGGCGTCCACAGAGGTGTTCCAGACGGTTCGATAGAGAGCTGAGCCAGCCTGGTAACGTTGCCGCTGCTGTCCAAGGTACGAGGCCATGGCCCCGAGCCAGGGCATCAGCATCGCCATGAAAACCAATAGAGCATTTCCGCACGCAGGTTCATGTTGCGCGGATCGATTCGCCATGCCGCCCAAATCACGATGGCGTAGCACGACAGCGTAAACGCGGCGAGCACCACAAAGCCGCGCCAGTTGAAACGAAAGGCCGCAAAAGCCAGGGCCGCGAAAAACAGCAGCGAAAGAGCTGGGCGAACCGGTCCAGCATGTGCCATGACATAGCTGGTGACCAGAATTGCGCACATTGATTGCGGCACAAACAGACTGGGATCGGCAAACCGGAGGTTCCAGCCAAAATAAAAAATCGGAAAGAACAGGCCAATCAGTGCAACCGCGACGATGGCCGCCGTCAGAAACACTCGCAACTCGATGAAACCTGCCCAAAAGCAGAGGCCGAACATCATGATCGCCATGAACGATGTCAGGGCTGCCGCCACGTAGCGCTGCATGCGTCGCAAGCGCGCGTCGATGCTGACGCCAGAAAAGAACTCGTTCAAAGCAATTCGCCCAGGATATGCTTCACCGGCGCAAAACTGCGTCGATGTGCCGGGCAGGCACCGTGCTCGCGAATGCGTGCCAGGTGCAGTTGGGTGGCATAGCCCTTGTGCTGCTCGAAAGCATATTCCGGGAACTGCGCAGCCAACATCACCATCTCCCGATCGCGTGCCGTCTTGGCCAGGATCGACGCTGCGGAAATGGCCGCCACCTGCGCATCGCCCTTGATGATCGCTCGTGCAACATAAGGCACCAGCGGAATCTGCGTCCCGTCTACCCACACTTCATCCGGCGTAATCAGCAGTTTCTCGACCGCACGTTGCATCGCTAGCAAGGTCGCGTTGAGCACGTTCATGCGATCAATTTCGTCTGCCGAGGCAGAGGCAATCCCGAATGCAAGCGCATCGGTCTGAATGCGGATCGCCAGTCGCTCGCGCTCTTTCTCGCTGATCTTCTTCGAATCATCCAGCCCGCGAATGTACTTCTTGGGGTTCAGCACCACTGCTGCCGCGTAAACCGGCCCCGCTAGCGGTCCGCGCCCGGCCTCATCCACCCCACACACCAGCAGGCCCTTTGCGGAAGGAGGCTTGCGCAGAGGCTTGATCTTGCGGGCAAACCTGTCGATACCGGTCAAAAGATCGCGCTCTACATCACCCGCGGCAGCGGCGTGGGAATCGCCTTCCTCCGGTCCATGCGTGTCGTGCGCGCTCATGAAATCATTCTACGCCGCCAACAAGCCAGCCACGGCCGTTGCTGCCCGCTCGGCACTGTCGCACCGCAACATTTGATGCAGGCTCGCAAAGCATTCGGCAACCTGCGCGGCATGATTGGGTTGTTGGAGAAAGCTTAGCGTTGCTTGCGCCAGATTCTCAGGGGTTGCGTCTTCCTGAATGAATTCAGGCACGACAAACTTGCCACAGAGGATATTGGGTAAGCCGACATAGGGCTGGTACTTCATGCGCCGCATCATCGACCACGTGATGGGCGCCATGTTGTAGGCGATTACCATGGGACGCTTGAAAAGCGCCACCTCCAGTGTCGCCGTGCCGCTGGCGACCAGCGCGACATCACAAGCTGCGAGAGCACGGTGGGTGGCACGTGGTGCCATCACCATCGGCGGGACCGGGACGCCCGTCCGCGCCTCCAAAGCCAGAACCGTGTCGCGCCACAGCACTTCTGTTTCCGGGCTGGCCAAAGGCACTACAAACTTCGCCTCCGGAAGCACACGGCTCATATTCTGCGCCGCGGTGACAAACCGCTCAGCCAGATAACGCAACTCCGACTGTCGGCTGCCCGGGAGCAGCGCGATCACTCTGGCGCGTTCCGGCAAGCCCAGCGCGGAACGGGCATCTGCCTGGCTGGCATCCGGCGCAATCACGTCGGCAAGCGGATGCCCGACAAAGGTTGCGGCAATGCCGGCGTCCCGGTACAGTTTTTCTTCGAAGGGGAACAGGCACAACATGTGACTGACCGCGCGGCGAATCTTGTCCATGCGCCCCGCCCGCCAAGCCCACACTGAGGGGCTGACGAAATGGCAGGTCTTCACGCCTGCCTCGCGCAAGCGCACCTCCAGGTCGAGATTGAAGTCTGGTGCATCCACACCGATGAAAACATCGGGCGGATCTGCAATCAGCCGGCGGGCCAATGCAGAGCGTATGCCGCTGATCTCAGGGTAATGGTGAATGACCTCGACATACCCGCGCACAGCAAGCTTCTCGGAAGGCCACCAGGCCTTCACGCCTGCGTCAACCATCTTTGGGCCGGCAATGCCGGCAAAGCGGGCATGCGGCCATCGTTCCCGCAGCGCTCGCACCAAATGGCTCGCAAGGAGATCGCCAGATGCCTCCCCTGCCACCAGCACAACAAACGGGGTCTGCCCCATTCGCCTTAGCGCATGATGCCGCGCTTGGCGGCGGCAAGGAACTCCAGCAACGCCTCAATCTCCGGCTCCGCCTGCAGAGCCAGTTCCTGCTTCGCTTCTTCCAACGTCAGGGCATTTTTGTACAACGTCTTGTAGGCGCGCCGCACGTTGTCGATTTGCACCGCAGTAAAGCCCCTTCGCTTGAGGCCTTCGCTGTTGACGCCATGAGGAGCGGCTGGATTGCCAGCACATGTCACATACGTAGGAAGGTCCTTGAACAGGATGGATCCCATGCCGGATATGGCGTGCATGCCGATCTTGACAAATTGGTGGACCACGGTGAAACCGCCGAGGATGGCCCAGTCTCCCACATGCACATGCCCCGCCAACTGGGCGTTGTTGGCAAAAATTGTATGGTTGCCAATCTGGCAATCATGTGCGAGATGCACATAGGCCATGATCCAGTTGTCATTTCCGACCCGCGTCACACCGGCATCCTGCGCCGTGCCGCGATTGAAGGTACAAAACTCCCGAATCGTATTGTCGTCGCCAATTTCCAGCCAGGTATCCTCGCCGGCGTACTTCTTGTCTTGGGGCGCTGCACCGAGCGAGCAGAACTGCCATATACGGTTGTTCCTGCCAATGCGAGTCGGCCCCTCGATGACACAGTGCGGGCCAACACTCGACCCCGGCCCAATCGACACCTTGGGGCCGATCAGGGTATAGGCACCGACCTCCACGTCGGCGGCAAGTTCGGCGGCCGGATCGACGATCGCAGTAGGATGAATGCGGCCCAAGGCTAGCCTACCTTGGCATCGCTGTCGGAAGTGATGGTACGCACGGTACACATCAATTCTGCCTCGGTGGTGAGGACGTCCCCGACCCGCGCCTCGGCCTTGAACTTCCAGATGCCGCGTCGAACCGGACCGTCCATCGTGACATGCAAGTGAAGTTGGTCCCCGGGTTGCACTGGTCGCTTGAAGCGGGCCCCGTCAATGCCCACAAAATAGTAGACCGAATTGGCGTCCGGCTTGTTCCCTAGTGTCTTGAACGAGAGGATCGCCGCTGCCTGCGCCAGTGCCTCAACGATCAACACACCGGGCATGACCGGAAAATGTGGAAAGTGCCCAACAAAGAATGGCTCGTTCATGCTGACATTCTTAATGGCGTGGATGTGTTCACCGGGTACTACATCGACCACACGATCGACCAGCAGCATTGGATAGCGATGCGGCAGGTGCTCAAGAATGGCATGAATGTCCATTGGTGTCATGATTGCTTCCCTTTGTTTGGCAATGCGTCTTCCAGCCGGCGCAAGCGCCTCTCCATCTCATCCAGGCTGCGCAAATGGGCCGCATTGCGCAGCCATTCCCGATTCGGACCTGCCGGCAGTGATGCGCCGTAGGTGCCTGGCGCGTCGATGGACTTTGTTACCAGCGAACCTGCCGTGATGTGGACGTGATCGGCCAACGAAATATGCCCAAGAATGATAGCCCCTCCGCCCACCGTGCAGTGGCGGCCTATGGCCGCACTGCCGGCGACACCAACACAGCCCGCCATCGCGGTATGCGCGCCAATGTGCACGTTGTGACCAATCTGAATCTGGTTATCGAGCTTCACGCCGTCTTCGATCACGGTATCTTCAAGTGCGCCACGATCAATCGTGGTTCCACTGCCGATCTCGACAGCGTCGCCAATCCGCACCGTGCCTGTCTGGGGAATCTTGATCCATTTTCCCTGATCGAGCGCGAAGCCAAAACCGTCTCCGCCGACGACCGCGCCGGAATGAATGATGGCATCCCTCCCGATTACTACCGCGGGATAAATCGTCACATTAGGATAGATGACCGAATTCGCGCCGATACTCACCCCGGCACCGATGACCGCGCCCGCGCCGATGGACACCCCGCCTCCAAGAATGGCAGACGGCGCCACGACGGCACCAGCGTGAATCCCCGGCTTGGGTGGGCTACTAGGATCAAGCCATTGCGCCACTCGTGCGAAGCACGCATAGGGATTGGCATGGATCAGGCAGGGGCCCGGCGCCAAGCCGACGTGTTCTTCGGCGACGATGAAAGCTGAGGCCTTGCTGGACGCGAGCTCAGCGCGATACTTTGGATTGGCGAGAAAGCCGATGGCACCCGGCCCGGCGTCTCGAAGGGTGGCGACCCGATCAATCACGATGTCCGGATCTCGACTCACAGCGCCACCGAGGCGTATGGCCAGTTCTGCGAGCGTAATGGAGCGGACGGGCACTACAGAACACCTCCCGAATTAGGCGCGGGCGCGCAATGCCATCCGGGAAGGCCTAGTGTCTTCGCCGGGCAGGGAAACCTACTTGTTCTTAAGCGCGTCCAGTACTTTCTGCGTCACATCCAGCTTGGGATTGGCGTACGCAGCATCTTGAAAAATGGCATCGAACCCTTCCTTGACCGCGATGTCTTTCAGGGTGTTATTGGCCAGTTGCAGTACAGCGGCAAATTCCTCGTTGCGGCGCTGATTGGCATCTTCCCGAATTTCGCGCTGCTTGCGCTGCAAATCACGATCCAACCCGTCCAGCACGCGTTGGCGCTGGGTACGCTGCGACTCGGAAAGGATCGGTGCATCCTTTTCCAGCTTCTCGCTTTCGGTGCGTAGACGGATACCCAAATCGTTGATTTCCTTTTCGCGCTTGGCAAATTCCGTTTCGAGCTTCTTAGACGCGCGCTTTGCAGGCTCGGATTCATCGAAAATCCGTTGCGTGTTGACAAATCCAATCTTGCTTTGCGCCGCAACGGGGGCCGCAACGACCAATCCCAAAAACAGGGCGACAATGAGAGTTTTCACGTTAAGGTCCCACATGGTTCGATCCAGAAAGTATTGTGCCACGACGCTCAAAATGAAGTGCCAGCGGTGAACTGCAGCTTCTGAGGTCGGTCTCCGTCCTTCTGGTTTAGCGGCTTGGCAAGACTGAAGCGCAAGGGGCCAAACGGTGACTGCCAATCGACGCCCGCACCGATGGAAGCACGCATCCCTCCGGCAGCAATCGGGCCGGAGTCCTGGACCATGCCCGCATCGATAAACGTCAGCAAGCGAACGGAACGATCCCTGCTCAAGCCAGGGAACGGAAACAAAAGTTCCGCAGTACCGCTAACGCGCCGACGACCGCCCAGAATGCTTCCATCGATGTCGCGGGGTCCAAGCGTATTGGTTTCGTAACCGCGCACCGATCCTATACCCCCGGCAAAAAACTTCTTGAAGGTGGGAAGCGGTTTGCCGCCAAACGCGCCAGCGATACCGGCCTCACCCCGCAAAAACAACGTGGTGTTCTTGCTCAACGGGAAAAACTGGCGCTCGGCATAGTTCAAGCGATAGTAGGGGACCGTGCTACCAGGGACGCCCCATTCCGACGAGGCATTGGCGAAGCGCCCGCTCCGGGTATAGGTCGCGCTATCTCGCGTATCCCGGATCCAGGCTGCTGTCAGCGCAAGCGAGGTAAATCCGCTTCCATAGGTGTTAACGAAATTCTGGATGGTCGTCGGCGGTGTACTGCCAAGCGAATAAGACGTGACATCCACATTGCCGCCAAACACCAACGTATCAATCGAGGTGTACGGATAACCAAACGTGACGCCTCCACCAGTGCTACTGGTCTTGTAGTCACCCGCATTGACGTTGGCGGCATTGAAATCCCGGTGATATATACCGAATGTCCTGCTGATGCCGTCAACGGTGAAGTACGGGTTCGTTTGCGACAGTGAGTAGTTTTTGTTCGTCTTGCTGGTACTCACCGATGCCGCAATGGTGTTGCCGCTTCCAAATACGTTGGCCTGAGACACCGAAGTTTGCAACACCAGTTTTTCGGCACTGGAGAATCCCGCACCAAGCAACAACTGCCCAGTGGGCTTTTCTTCCACCCTGATGTTCACATCTACTTGGTCCGTGACTCCCGCCACAGCCGGCGTCTCAACACTGGTCTCCTTGAAATATCCGAGTCGATCCAGGCGTTTTTTCGAGTCTGCAATCTTGTCGCCATCATAATAGGCACCCTCAATCTGACGCATTTCGCGGCGGATTACTTCGTCTCGGGTACGTGTATTCCCTGCGACGTTCACGCGGCGCACATAGACGCGACGGCCCGGATCAACAAAGATAGTAAAGGAAACCGTCCGCTTATCGCGATTGACTTCCGGGTTCGCATTGGCATTGGCAAACGCATAACCCTCGTTACCCAGACGATCCTGGATTTTCTTTGTTGATGACGTCAGCTTTTCCCCATTGAAGATGTCGCCCGGCCGCAAGTCGACAAGGCGCAACAAATCAGCCTCAGGGACCACTGTCCGGCCGGCAATCTTGACGTCCGCTACGGTGTACTTGAGCCCTTCGCGAATGTTGACCGTGACGTAAATGTCCTGCTTGTCCGGTGTAATCGACACCTGGGTAGATTCCAGGTTGTACTCTAGGTAGCCGCGGTTGAAATAAAAGGAGCGCAGAGTTTCAAGATCTGCAGTCAGTTTTTGGCGCGAGTACTGGTCATCCTTCGAATACCACGACATCCAGCCCGTCGACGCCAGCTCCATTTGCTCCAGCAGGTCACTCTCCTTGAACGCAGCGGCGCCGACAATGTTGATACGCTTGATCCGCGCAGTTTCACCTTCCGTGATCGCCAGATTGATGCCGACCCGATTTCTCTCAAGCGGGGTCACGGTCGTCTTGACCGACATGCCGTAAAGGCCCTTGGAAAGATACTGCCGCTTCAATTCCTGTTCGGCACGGCCCAGCACGGCACGGTCAAAGATGCGACCTTCCGCCATTCCCGTTTCTTTGAGCGACTTCATCACGGCAGCTTTATCGAACGCCTTGAGACCGACGAACTCGATCGTCGCAATCGCAGGCCGCTCGTCGAGCGCAATCACCAGAACATCTCCCTCGACTTCGATCCGTACATCCTTGAAAAATCCGGTCGCAAACAGCGCCTTGATGGATTCGGCAGCCTTGTCCTCCGTGAAGCGATCACCGACGCGAACAGGCAGGTAGCTGAACACCGTGCCAGCCTCCGTACGCTGAATGCCCTCAACCCGGATATCCCGAATCGTGAATGGATCGAATGCCCAAGCCGCAGACGACGAGAGCGCCAGCCATGACAAGCAAAGGAAGATGAAGATGCGCGAGCCGCGCATAGGAAGTTGGGAGGCTTGTCTAGCCGGCCAGAAGCCGGGAAATGTCGTTGAACAAGGCCAGCGACATCGCCAAAATCACGACCGCCAGCCCGAATTTGGTCCCCGCCTCCATCCAGCCCGGGGGAACCGGTTTTCGCCTGATTGCTTCAATCGAATAATACATCAGATAGCCCCCATCCAAGACCGGGATAGGCAGCAAATTGAGTACCCCGAGGCTGATGCTTACCAGCGCCACGAAGTTCAGGTAATACGTGGCCCCCAAGCGGGCCGTCTTTCCAGCGTAGTCAGCAATCGTGACGGGGCCTGACAGGTTCTTCCATGAAACCTCTCCAATCAGCATGCGCCCGAGCATTTTCAGACTAAAAATCGACATTTCCCATGTATGTGAAACTGCTTTAGCCAATCCTTCCCCCAAGCCGTAGTGAACCTTGAGCAAGGCAGGGCGATCATCAAGGCCAGCCCCGATCCGGCCGAACATCTGACCTTCTCGCTCGACTCTGGCCGGAATCAGGCGAATCATTTCGGCACCGGTCGAGCGGCGCACATCAAGCGTTAACTCCTTCCCGGGGTTGGCCCGCATGGTGCGCACAAAGTCCTCTCCCGAAACAACGGATGTACCGTTCACGGCCAGAATCTGGTCTCCTACCTGCAAACCCGCTCGCTCCGCCGGCGCTTCCGGCTCCAGACTGCTGACTTTCGGCTGAGGACGAAACAGGCGAAGCCCTGCCTTCCTCATGAAATCACCTTCAAGCTCGGGGGCTGAAAGTAGCGAAAGATCCAAGCGGACCATAACGACCTGGCTCGGACTTCGGGTCACCTCCAAATTGACCGCACGCTTGTCATTCGCTGCTTGCAACAACTGCCAGGAAAGATCGGACCAGGAGCGAATGACCGACGAGTCAATACGCTCAATTGTGTCGCCGGCCTGCAATCCGGCTGTAGCCGCTGGTGTGCTGGCCTCTGGCTGGGCCACGCGCGCGAGCGGCTCCTCCACACCCTGCAGATTCAAACCCCAATAGATGGCGATGGCCAGGAACAGGTTGGCCAGAGGCCCGGCAACGATGATAAACATGCGCCGCCCTACGGACTGTGTCGAGAATGAGCGATGACGATCCTGGTCCGGAATGTCGTCTTCGGGATCCTGCCCCAGCAGCTTTACATACCCGCCCAACGGAAGTGCAGCGATCGCCCATTCGGTTTGGTCTTTGCCGAGCCGTCTGGAAAAAATGGGTGAGCCGAACCCCAGGCAATAACGCAGCACTTTGACGCCGCAGAGCCGTGCTGCGAAGTAGTGCCCCAGCTCATGAAAAGCCACCAGCACCCCCAGGGCGAGTACGAATGCCAGCATGGTATGAAGAAATGTCATGCCGTCATCGCCATCACAGACGCTGCATCGGATCGCGCGCGCTGGTCCGTCTCCAGTATGTGATCCACCGACTCCGCCAACTCGGAACCGATGCGGTCGAGCACAGATCCGACAATGCGCGCGATCCCGGTAAAGCGTATGCGTCCATCCAAGAATGCCTGGACTGCGACTTCGTTGGCGGCGTTCAGAACAGTCGGTGCCGTGCCAGCCGCGGCCAAGGCATCGTAAGCCAGCTGGAGACAGGGAAACCTTCGCAGGTCCGGCTCCTCAAAGGTGAACTGGCCCAGCTTGAACAAGTCAATCGCGGGAGCACCGGAATTGATCCGCTCCGGATACGCCAACGTCTGCGCAATGGGTGTACGCATGTCGGGATTGCCCATTTGCGCGAGCACAGAGCCGTCGGCGTACTCAACCATTGAATGGATCACACTCTGCGGATGGATGACTACCTGAATTTGGGCAGGGTCAACCCCAAACAGCCAGTGCGCTTCAATCACCTCGAGCCCCTTGTTCATCATGGTGGCTGAATCCACGGAAATCTTGCGTCCCATCACCCAATTCGGGTGAGCGATGGCCTGCTCCGGCGTCACGCCCTCAAGAGCCTCGTAGGGGATTGTGCGAAAGGGGCCGCCCGAAGCCGTGAGTAAAAGTCTTCGAACCCCTTCCCCTTGCAACCCTCTGCGAAATCCCGCCGGAAGAGATTGGAATATTGCATTGTGTTCGCTGTCGACGGGCAGCAAGACCGCGCCGCTATTTTCGATCGCGCGCAAGAAAATCGGGCCGGCCATCACCAGCACTTCCTTGTTGGCCAGAAGAATGCGCTTTCCGGCATGGGCGGCTGCCAGCGTCGGGAGTAGGCCAGCTGCACCAACTATCGCCGCAACCACGGTGTCAGCTTCAGGGGCTTGCGCCATCTCACAGGCCGCTGATTCCCCCGTGAGCACTTCGACCGGGGAACCGGCACCACGAAGGGCGCGACGTAAGCGCTCAGCAGCTTGAGGCTCCATCAACACCGCATACCGTGGCCGGCAAGCCAAGCACTGTTCGTACAAAACGTCATCGCGGCTGCGGGCGACCAATGCGAAAACGCGAAAACGCCCCGGATGGCGTGCGATCACGTCAAGAGTGCTCTCGCCAATCGATCCGGTAGAGCCCAAAATGGTGATTGAACGCGGGATCACGTCGGCACGCGCCAGGAAGCCCATGCCGCCAAAAGCGCAGCCACGGGCAATGTCGAAGCGAGTGCGTCCACACGATCGAGCACCCCGCCGTGGCCGGGCAGCAAACCGCTGCTATCCTTTACACCAGCCTCACGTTTCATCGCGGACTCGAACAAGTCGCCCAGAACGCTGACTGGTGTGAGTACCGTCGTCGCGATCACCACCCCCAACCATGGCACTGCACCCAGCAACGGGTTAGCGAGCAATCCGTTGATGGCCATGTAAACCGTCACGCCACCCAGAGCGCCGTAAACGCCCTCCCATGACTTTCCCGGGCTGATCGTGGGCGCCAGTTTCAGCTTGCCGAATGCGCGCCCGGCAAAGTAGGCTGCAATATCTGCTACCCAGACCAACGCCATCACGGACAGCAACAGCCATGGGCCCCTTTCACGCAGATCCAGCACCGCCAGAAAAAACGGCACCAGAACAATCGCGCCGACAATCCCGGCAAGGTAACCGGATGGACGAATTTTCTTTAGAAACATGACCGGGACAGCGACGAGCCAAAATAGTGTTGCGATCATGAACACACCGGTCCGCGTTGGGGTATCGACGGGCGCCAGCCATTGCGTGCCAAGCACCAGACATGCACACGCGGCCACATAGGCCCACAACCACACTCCCGACAGGCGGCACAAACGGCCCCATTCCCATGCGGCAACCCCAGCCGCCGCAACGACCATGCCAACCCAGATCGTCGTCGGTGCAAGAAAAAGGGCCGGTATCAGAATCAGCAGCAGCGCAACTGCCGTAACGACCCGCGTCAGAAGCATTACTCGCTCTGCGTCACTCTGAAGACAGGGCTTGTTTCAACCCGCTCCGCGCCGGAAGAAGGGCTGCCCCCGGGGATACTAGCCGGCACCGCACGTACCGCTTCCCGTACCTGCTCGCTGGTGCGGCCAAAACGCCGTTCGCGCTGCTGGTAAGAGGCGATCGCTTCGTCAAGCGTCCGGTAGTCAAAATCCGGCCAAAACGTGTCCGTGAACAACAACTCCGTATAGGCGAGTTGCCAGATCAGGAAATTGCTGACGCGCTGTTCGCCGCCGGTGCGAATAAATAGATCGGGTTCCGGCGCATAAGCCATGGAGAGATAGGGTGCGAGATCGGCCTCTCCGAAGCATGTCGCCAGATCAGGTCGGTCACGCAGCAAGGCATGGGTCGCCTGCATGATGTCCCAGCGGCCGCCATAATTGGCACAAATCGTCAGGATCAGCTTGGAGTTGCCCACCGTTCTGGCTTCCGCCTTTTCGATCAACCCGATCAGTTTGTCATCAAAACGCGACAAATCTCCCACCACACGCAACTTGATGCCGTTTGCGTGGAGCTTGGCAACCTCCTGCTCCAGCACCATCACGAACAATTGCATCAGAACCGAGACTTCCTCCTCTGGCCGCCGCCAGTTCTCGGAAGAAAACGCGAACAGGGTGAGATAGCCAATCCCGCGCTCCACACACGCGCGCACCGTTTCGCGAACCGCTTCCACGCCACGCTTATGGCCGGCTACGCGCGGCAAGAACCTCCGCGTAGCCCATCGGCCGTTGCCATCCATGATGATGGCAACGTGTCGCGGCACGGGTGAAACACCTGGAACCGACTGTGTTGAACTGGGATGTGCGTTCACTCAAACCGCCATGATCTCGGCTTCTTTGCTGACCAGCAATTTCTCCACTTCAGCAATCGACCGGTCTGTGAGCTTCTGGACTTCATCCTGTGCCCGCCGCTCTTCGTCCTCCGAGACCGCCTTGTCCTTCAACAGTTTCTTGAGTTGCTCGTTGGCTTCGCGCCGGGAACTACGTACTGCCACGCGCGCGTCCTCGCCCTCGCCTTTGATGACCTTCACCAGATCCTTGCGGCGTTGCTCCGTGAGCGCGGGCATCGGCACGCGAATCAAATCGCCCTGCGTTGACGGATTCAGGCCCAAGTCGGATTCCCTGATCGCCTTTTCCACCACCGCAACCATCTTCTTTTCCCATGGCTGTACGCCAATCGTCCGTGCATCGATCAACGTAATGTTTGCGGTTTGGCCTATCGGCATCATGCTGCCGTAGTAGTCGGCTTGTATGTGGTCAAGCAAGCCCGTATGCGCTCGGCCGGTACGCACCTTGCCCAAGTTGGCCTTGAATGCTTCGATCGACTTTTGCATCTTTTGCTCGGCCGATTTTTTTATGTCGGCAATGGTCATCATTCCCTCCAGCTCAATCCAAAAAAAACAATCCGATTGACGCTTAAACGTGCACAAGTGTACCTTCGTTTTCGCCCATCACGACGCGCTTGAGGGCTCCCTGCTTGAAGATCGAGAATACATTGATCGGCAGCTTCTGGTCGCGACATAAGGCGAAGGCAGTCGCATCCATCACCTTCAAATGCTTGATGATGGCTTCATCAAAGGTGATCGTCTCGTAACGCGTGGCGGAAGCGTCTTTCTTTGGATCGGCCGTATACACTCCGTCCACCTTGGTGCCCTTGAGGACAATCTCGGCACCCATTTCGGAAGCACGCAAGGCTGCCGCTGTATCGGTGGTAAAAAACGGATTCCCTGTACCCGCCGCAAATATAACGACCTTGCCCTCTTCCATGTAGCGCAGGGCCTTGCCACGGATGTAGGGCTCAACCACTTGTTCAATATTGAGTGCAGATTGGACACGCGCAACGATATCGTGCTGCTTCATCGAATCCTGCAGTGCCAGCGCATTCATGATCGTGGCGAGCATCCCCATGTAGTCTGCGGTCGCGCGGTCCATGCCCTGAGCACCAGGTGCCACGCCACGAAAGATGTTGCCGCCGCCGATCACGATGCTCATTTCTACAGGCAGCTTGGCAACGGATGCGATTTCGTCGACGATGCGTTCGATGGTGGCCCGGTTGATGCCGTAGGGATCTTCACCCATCAGCGCCTCACCAGACAGTTTCAGCAAGAATCGTTTGTACTTCGGTGTATCTGGCATGAAATGGTTGCCTTTGCGGTAGCAAATTGGTCAAAAAAAACGGGCGTCAAGCCCGCTTTCAAACTACTTTTTGGCAGCGGCCGCTTGCGCCGCCACCTCAGCGGCGAAGTCCGTGACGACTTTTTCGATCCCCTCCCCAACGACATACAGAGTGAAGGACGAGATTGAGGCCGCTTTGGCATTGAGCAATTGCTCGATGGTTTGCTTGCCGTCTTCGGCCTTGACGAAGACCTGTCCGAGCAACGTAACGTCTTTGAGGTACTTCTGCACCGTACCCTCGGCAATCTTTTCCAGCATGGCTTCAGGTTTACCGGCCTCGCGCGCCTTTTCTATCGCGATTCTGCGCTCGGTATCCAACAGATCCTTCGACACACCCGTCGCATCGAGTGATTTGGGCTTCGAAGCCGCGATGTGCATGGCGACATCCTTGCCAAGTTGCTCATCTGCACCCACCACATCGAGCAGAACGCCGATCTTGGAGCCGCCGTGGATATAGCTGGTCAAGCGGCCTTTGGCCTCGCAGCGCACGAATCGGCGGATCGACATGTTCTCACCGATCTTTCCCACAAGCGCCTTGCGTGTTTCTTCCACGCTGACACCGTCGATGGACGAAGCCGACAGCGCAGGTACGTCTGCGGGGTTGCCCGCTGCCACGAGCGCAGCAAGATTCCTCGAAAACGCCAGGAAATCATCATTCTTGGCAACGAAGTCCGTCTCGGAGTTGATCTCGACCATCGCGCCAGTCTTGCCGTCGGCGCATATGTGTACTGCGACCACACCTTCGGCGGCGACCCTAGAAGCGGCCTTGGAGGCCTTGTTGCCGAGCTTCACGCGCAGAATTTCTTCTGCTTTCACCATGTCGCCGGCCGCTTCGGCCAGCGCTTTCTTGCATTCCATCATTGGCGCGTCGGTCTTCTCGCGCAATTCCTTGACCATTCCTGCGGTGATTTCCGCCATGTTGTAACCCTGCTGTTGATTGAATTGACAGATTGAAACGCGTTGAATCAAGTACGCACTACTTTGGCTGACTTAAAAAAAGGGGCATGTTCGTGCCCCTTTGGAGTTAAGCCAAGGCAGGAAAAATCAGGCTTCTACCTCAACGTATTCTTCTTCCCCGGCGCCAATGATTTCGTTGATCACCTGCGCACGTCCTTCCAGAATCGAATCCGCCACACCGCGCGCATACAGGCGAATCGCACGTGAGGAATCGTCATTACCCGGAATGATGTACTCAATCCCGTCCGGCGAGTGGTTGGTATCGACCACGCCGATGACCGGAATGCCCAACTTGTTCGCCTCAGTAACGGCGATCTTGTGATAGCCGACGTCGATCACAAAAATGGCGTCGGGCAGCGAATTCATGTCCTTGATGCCGCCGATTGATTTGTACAGCTTGTCCAATTCACGCTGGAACATCAGCCCTTCCTTCTTGGACATTTTTTCCAACGCGCCTTCCTGCTGCATCGTCTCCATTTCCTTGAGACGCTTGATCGAAGTGCGCACTGTCTTGAAGTTGGTAAGCATGCCGCCCAGCCAACGACTGTCGACGTAGGGAATGCCGGCGCGCAGCGCCTCTTCGGCCACAGTTTCGCGCGCCTGGCGCTTGGTACCAACCATCAGGATGGAGCCCTTGTTCGCCGCCAATCGGCGAATGTGCTTCATCGCGGTGTTGTACATCTCGAGCGTTTTCTCGAGGTTGATAATGTGAATCTTGTTGCGATGGCCAAAGATGTACTGGGCCATTTTGGGATTCCAGAAACGGGTTTGATGTCCAAAATGGACGCCCGCTTCCAGCATTTCGCGCATGGTGGTGGCCATGTGTATTTCCTTCACTCAACTAGGGTTAGCCTCCTTCCGCCGTGGCCCGACCGAACTACCGGGGGCACCCCAATCAAGGGGCGGAAGTGCAAATTTGCCTGTTGAAACTTGCTCTAAGACACACAAGTAAACTTGTGCGTGCGTCGAAAAGCTTTGAGTTTCCCATGGCAGCCCGATATTATAGCGTGTTTTCCCAGCCAAATCAAAGGTTTTGGTGGGTTTACCCGAGCACCCAGGCAAAATGAGTATCCAACTGAAAACCCCCGAAGAATCCGAAAACATGCGCGTCGCTGGCAAACTGGCGGCTGAGGTTCTCGATTTCATTGCACCTCACGTCAAACCCGGGGTCACCACATCCGAACTGGACCGGCTCTGCCACGACTACATGACGAACGTGCAGGGCACCATTCCGGCCCCGCTGGGCTATTGCCCGCCGGGATACCGGCCGTATCCAAAATCCATTTGCACCTCCGTCAATCATCAGGTTTGCCATGGCATCCCTGGAGAAAAAGTACTCAAGGCCAGTGATGTTGTCAACATCGACATTACCGTCATCAAAAACGGCTACCACGGCGATACCAGCCGCATGTTTCTCGTCGGCGAACCCTCGATCGCGGCGCGCCGGCTATGTGATGTCACGTTCGAATGCATGTGGCTGGGCATCCTTCAAGTCAGGCACGGCGCGCGCTTGGGAGACATCGGGCACGCCATCCAGCAGCACGCTGAAAAGCACGGTTATGCCGTCGTACGAGAGTTTTGCGGCCATGGAATCGGCCGCAAGTTTCACGAGGAGCCACAAGTTCTGCATTACGGTAAACCGGGCACATTGACCGAGCTAAAGGCAGGCATGATCTTCACTATCGAACCGATGATCAACGCGGGGCGCCGCGAGATTCGCGAGCTGGCCGACGGCTGGACCATTGTCACCAAAGACCATAGCCTGTCCGCCCAGTGGGAGCACACGGTGCTGGTCACAGAAACCGGCTTCGAGGTTCTGACGGTCTCTCCCGGCATGCCGGCCATGCCCGCAAATCTGGAGCCCCGCCTGGTAGCCTGAAGCCAAGCTCTTTTGCTTCTTGGCAGAGCGGTAGCGCCAGCCTCACCCTAGCATGCCTGTGATGCAACTCACCGCGCCTGCCGGCGACCTGCAAAGGATCCGCCAGCAATTGGCCACGACACGAAAGGCGTTGTTCGATGCCTTTGGCAACGACCAGCGCACCAAATCGCTTTTGCGCAGACATTGCCGAGCGGTGGATCGTGTCCTCAAAGAGTTGTGGCAAATCTCCGGCATAGGAGGGCACGCTGCATTGATTGCGGTTGGTGGCTACGGGCGGGGTGAGTTGTACCCGGCCTCCGACGTCGATGTGTTGATTCTGGTGCCCAAGCAAGACGGCAATCCTCAATCACCGGACGTCCGTTCGCGCGTCGAAGCGCTGATAGGACAGTTCTGGGATGTGGGGCTTGAAGTCGGGCACAGCATTCGCACGCTGGACGAGTGCCTGGAAAATGCTGCCACGGACATCACCATTCAGACCAACCTGATTGAGGCCCGCAGCGTCGCGGGAAGCGTCGAACTGGCGCGCGATCTGGATGCTGGTATTCGCCTGCAACTGGAACCGAGGGCTTTCTATACCGCGAAGAAGCTCGAACTCGAGCAAAGACATGCCAAGTATCAGGATACGCCCTACAGCCTGGAGCCAAACTGCAAGGAGAGCCCAGGGGGGTTACGCGATCTCCAGGTGATTCTCTGGATCGCCAGAGCAGCAGGGCTGGGGGAGGACTGGCACGAGCTGGCGGCGCGACAGCTGATTACCCGCGAGGAGGCGCGCATGCTCGCGCGCCGGGAGGCATTCCTGCAAACGCTGCGCGTGCGCCTGCACCTTGCCACCGGCCGTCGCGAGGACCGCCTTCTGTTTGATCATCAGGGCGCGATGGCCAGTCTGTTTGGTTATGCAGCCAAAGGAGCCAAGCGCGCGAGCGAACAGTTGATGCAACGCTATTACGTGAACGCACGATGGATCATTCAACTGAACACCATTCTGCTGCAAAACCTGGCCGCCCAGCTGTTCCCGGGCGCGGCTTTCGAAGCCAAGCCAATCAACGACCGCTTTCATTCGGAACGTGACCTCCTGGCGGTCAACGATGTCACCGTCTTTGCAGAACACCCTCGCGCACTGATCGAGTGCTTTCACCTCCTGCAGGTGCATCCCGAACTGAAGGGCATGACGGCGCAGACACTGCGCTCGCTTTGGCGCGAACGGGACAGGATTGACGCTTCGTTCCGCAACGATCTTGAGAACCGGCGCCTGTTCCTGAAAATCCTGAAAGCGCCGCGCGGCATCACCCACGAGTTGCGGCGCATGAACCAATGGGGGATCCTTGGGCGTGTTATTCCGCCGTTCAAGCGCATCATCGGCCAGATGCAGCACGACCTGTTCCATGTCTACACCGTGGATCAGCATATCCTGCAAGTGGTGCGCAATGTACGGCGGTTCACATTGCTGGAGCATGCGCATGAGTACCCGATGTGCTCGCGGCTGATCGCCAACTTCGACCAGCCGTGGCTGATTTACATTGCCGCCCTGTTTCATGACATCGCCAAGGGCCGCGGCGGCGACCATAGCCAAGTGGGGCGCAGTGATGCCCGTCGCTTTTGCCGGCAGCATGGCCTGGGTAGAAGCGAAACAGGACTCGTGGTGTTTCTCGTGGAACACCACCTGACCATGTCATCGGTCGCCCAAAAGCAGGACCTGTCGGACACCGACACCATCGCGCGTTTCGCCAAAATTGCCAAGACCGAGCGACAACTGATCGCGTTGTACCTCTTGACTGTCGCCGACATCCGCGGCACCAGCCCCAAGGTATGGAATGCCTGGAAGGGAAAATTGCTCGAAGACCTCTTTCGTGCCACCCGCCGGCTGTTGCGCGGCGGCAAGGTGGACTTCGATGCGGACATGCAAAACAAGCAATCGGAAGCACTGACCAACCTAAAACTGTACGGGCTGTCCGAGAAAGCGCATGAACCGCTCTGGAACCAGCTCGACATGGCTTACTTTCTACGCCATGACGCCAAGGAAATTGCCTGGCAGACTCGCACCCTGCACTATCGCGTAGACGCGGATAAGCCCGTGGTCCGCGCCCGCCTTGCATCCATCGGCGAAGGGCTCCAGGTGATGGTGTACGTGAAGGACCAGCCCGACCTGTTCGCCCGCATTTGCGGCTATTTCGAGCGCATGGGCCTATCCGTGGTAGATGCCAAAATTCACACGACGCGCCACGGCTACGCGCTCGATACGTTCCTCGTCATGGAAACGAACGGCCGTCCCGAGCATGGCCTGGCGGAAGCTGTCGAGCGAAGCCTGTCCGACCTGCTGGCCAGTCAAGCCCCCTTGCCGGCACCGCTGACCGGTCGGGTATCGCGCCAAGCCCGCCATTTCGCCATCGAACCATCGGCCAATCTGCGTTCTGACGAACGCGGCCAACGCCATATCCTGACCGTCACCGCCGGCGACAGGCCCGGCCTGTTGTATCGCATCGCCCGCGTACTGGGCGAGCATCAGGTAAACCTGCAAACAGCCAAGATCACCACGCTCGGTGAACGTGCGGAGGACGTATTTCTGGTGGAGGGCCCTGGCTTGTCGGATCCGAAGAATGCCCTCACGATCGAAACAGCCCTGATCGATGCATTGCGCGCCTGAGGTGCGTTGCGCTAACGGTTCCCGGCCTAGATCTTGAGCAGGTGCTCGCGGTAGTACTTCAGTTCGTCGACCGACTCATACACATCGGCCAGTGCTTCGTGCTTGCCGTGCTTCACCATCCCTTTGGCAAGTTCAGGCTTCCAGCGCTTGCATAATTCCTTCAGCGTCGAGACGTCCAGGTTGCGGTAATGGAACCAAGACTCGAGCTGCGGCATCCAGCGTGCCATGAAGCGTCGATCCTGGCAAATCGAATTTCCACACATCGGTGAAACCCCTTTGGGGACATGAAGCTTGAGAAAATCAAGCAACCGCAACTCGACCGCGCGTTCGTCCAGGGATGACGCCTTGACCTTGTCAATCAGACCGGACTTGGCGTGGGTTGACTTGTTCCAGTTATCCATGCCATCAAGTACCGCATCCGTCTGATGCACCACCAGAACCGGCCCCTCCGCCACGGTCTCAAGGTTCGAATTGGTGATGACCACTGCGACTTCGATGATGCGGTCCGTCTCGGGTGTCAGACCGGTCATTTCCATATCCAGCCAGATCAGGTTGTTTTGGTCTTGGGCCATACCCATATTCGGGGATAATTGAGTAATTCGATTGTCGCACACCACATGACAGCAAACATCTTCAGCTATCTCTTTCTGCTTGCCTTGGGCGCCATGCTCGCATTGCGGTTCTGGCTGGCGCTGCGTCAGATGCGCAGCGTGTCCTTGCATCGCGCACAGGTTCCGGCAGATTTTGCCGAATCCGTGGATCTGGTTGCACACCAGAAAGCTGCTGACTATACGCAGGGAAAGCTCGCCTTCGGGCTGGTTGAAACCCTGGCAGGCGCTGCCGCCCTGGTTGCGTTGACGCTTGCCGGCGGCATCGATGTCGTCTTTGGCTGGGCCGCATCCTTCTCGAACGCGACCGCCCGGGAAGTCGTGGGGGCCGGCCTCGTATTCGGCCTGCTGGCGCTCCTGGACCTTCCATTTTCGGCCTACCGCACGTTTGTGATCGAAGCGCGATTCGGCTTTAATCAGATGACCTGGCGGGTGTTCCTGTTGGACACGCTCAAGGGTGCACTTTTGGGCACGCTCCTCGGGGGCGTCCTTCTGGTTGCGGCGGTCTGGCTGATGACGTCACTGGGCCCGACCTGGTGGTTGTTTGCATGGCTTGGGTGGATGGGATTCAACCTCGTTCTGCTCTGGCTGTTCCCTACCGTCATCGCTCCGCTGTTCAACAAGTTCGTACCGATGCAGGAGGGTAGCCTCAAAACGCGGATCGAGCAGCTGCTGGAACGTACCGGCTTTCGTTCACAAGGACTGTTTGTAATGGACGGGTCAACCAGATCGGCTCACGGCAATGCCTACTTCTCCGGCTTTGGCAGTGCCAAACGGATTGTTCTCTTCGACACGCTCGTATCGCGATTGGAAGAGAACGAGGTGGAAGCCGTACTCGCCCACGAGCTAGGCCACTACAAGAAGCGCCACATCATCAAGCGGATTGTCGGCCTGTTTATCCTGTCGTTTGTGTCACTTTGGCTGCTGGGCCGGCTAGCCAATGCGTCCTGGTTTTACGAAGGCTTGGGTGTCACTACCATCGGTCCGGGAACTGCCCTCGTACTGTTCGTCCTGGTATTGCCGCTCTTTACATTTATCCTGCACCCCGTGACGAGCCTGGTCTCGCGGCGCCACGAGTACGAAGCTGACGCATTTGCCGCTGGCATCACGGGTGCAAAACCGCTGATTGACGCCTTAACCAAGCTATACAAGGACAATGCGGCCACCTTGACGCCGGATCATTTGTTTTCAGCCTTTTATGACTCTCATCCCCCTGCGCCACTGCGTGTCGCGCGACTCAAATCACTGGCCGCATGACGTCGCCGTCGCCCTTGGGACGCAACAACGTCCGGCAAATGCTGTTCCGCGCTGAGGTGGCTGCCAGCAGCCGCTATCCCCGTTGAAATCCACAACCGGTACGGTGGTTGCGGTATTCGGCAGGCGCTATGAAGTTCGCTGCGACCAGCGTGCAACCTTCGATTGCGTCAGTCGTGGCAAGAAGCGTATCGCCACCTGTGGCGACAGCGTAACCATCACCATCACTGGAACGGGTCAGGGGGTGATTGAGGAAATTCTGCCGCGCAGCAGCTTCCTGGAACGGTCCGATCAGTGCAAACGAAAGGCTATCGCAGCCAATATAGATCAAGTGCTCATTCTGGCTGCGGTCGAGCCACGCGCATCCGAAGAGTTCATCTCACGCGTGCTGCTGATTGCGCATCAAGCGGGCATCCCCGCATTCATTGGCTTGAACAAGGTTGACGTTCCCGGGCTGGACGACGCGCGCGCGCGCCTGGCCATGTTTACGCTCGCCGGATATGAAGTCATCGAGATGAAGGCCAAGCCGCGTGACGGGACGCCCGGATCGGCCGGCGCAGCCTTGCACGAACTGCTCGCAGGAAAGACGACCGTCCTGGTTGGCCAGTCCGGAATGGGGAAATCCAGCTTGATCAACGCGCTCGTGCCGAACGCGGCTGCCGTCATCGGCGAATTATCGATTGCACTTTCTGCGGGAAAGCACACCACCACATTCTCGCGGCTGTACCAGATCGATGAATCGACCGCATTGATTGATTGCCCAGGCATGCAGGAAGTCGGTATTCATCATCTTGGATTCGACGATCTGCAAGCGGGTTTTGTCGAATTTCAGCCCTTCCTGGGGCAGTGCCGTTTCTATAACTGCCGCCATCACCGGGAGCCCGGTTGCGCGGTAAAAGAGGCGGTCGCTGCAGGCCGGATTCACGGCGAGCGTCTGGCTTTGTTTTGCCGTCTTCTGACCGAAACCAGCGCCTGACCGAGAAAATGCGGCGAATCTACCGCGCCCAGCACCTGGTGGAGGCGACGCATTTGCAAAACGTGCTGCAATGCGCGGGCATTCGCACGTTCCTCCGCAATCAGTATGCGATTCAGGGGGCGGGTGAGATACCGTTCGATCAAACTTGGCCGGAGCTATGGATCGAAAACGACGGACAGCAAGCGGCTGCCCTTTCGATTCTCGATGACCTGCGTCGTGCACCGCGCGGACCGGCGTGGACCTGCGGGAATTGCGACGAGCGGTTGGAGGGGCAGTTCTCGCACTGCTGGCGCTGTGGCACGGAATGCACGGGCTAAGAACTGAAAAAACCGGACGTGCCGCACTCACGACACCCAGGTAGCCACCTCGAACATCGCCAGCAAGAGCATCCACAACACCAGCGCTCGCCAAACCAGGCCAACGGTACTCGAAAGAAACCCTGCATCGGCATCTTCCCCGGTGCCGATTTCGACGCGCTCGTCCAGCGCCGGACCAGCAGAGGAGAAGCCCTCACGAACCGGATTTCCCAGCTTGACCCCAATCGCACCTGCACCGGCGGCCAATACTATGCCGGTTTCCGGATCACGCCATCGACCTGCCTGATTGCGCCAGCAGTACACGGCGTCTTCAAAATTGCCGACGACGGCAAACGCCATCGCGGTCAGCCGCAGCGGCACCCAATCGATCCATTTGGCCGCCTCGAAGGCAAATGTGCCGAATCGACCGTGCTCCGGCCCCAGTTTTTCGCCCCATCGACCCTTGAGGGACAACGCCAGCCGGTAAAGGATGGCCCCGATTGGTCCTGGCAAGACCACAAACCAGAACATGACGCCAAACACATGGCGGTATGACGCCACCAGCGCCTCCTCGATGGCCAGCCGCGCCACCTCGCCTGAATTCAGATCATCAGTCGGTCGCCCGCGCCACGCTTTGAGTAAACGACGTGCCTCCATCACATCACCCCGTGACAAGGCGCCTTGAACGTGGGTGAAGTGGTGGCTAAACTGCCGGAATCCCATCGTCAGATAGAGCACACCCACATTTGCCGCCCAGGCAAGCGCCAGCGAAAGATGGGCCAGCAGGTAGTAGATCAGCAGCGCTGCAGCCAACACTGGAACCGTGATCAGCCACCAGGCCGCCACACCGTGATGATGGTCGCCTGCGTTCAGCAGATGCTCCAATCCATCAATGGTGGAATACATCCACTTCGACAGCACGCTGCGATCATTCAGCGGACGAACCTGTTCCAGAATCAACGCAGCAAGGAGCGCCAGCACGGTCATGCACTTGAAGATACCATAGCCTCCGCAACACGCTGCTACGTTCGCCGCCTCGCCAACATCAGACGCCTACTACGCCTCCGGGAGTCAAGACCATGCAAATCACCGCCCCTTTCGGTTACGGGGAGATCATCCCGCTGGAGCGAAGCCACAAGGTCTTGTTGCCCAAGGTCGGGGCAGGCGCCGGCGGTGCGACGCCAGAGTTTTGCCGACGCCTGAACGCGATGGCCATCTCCTTCTCGGAATTCATCGTGGCCGGACGTGACTATCCGATCGTTTTTTCAACGCCCGATGCCGGCAGCACGTTCGCCCCACTCGTCGTTCTGGGTTTGGCAAATGAGCAAAACCTCTTCGTCAGCAACGAGGGTGAATGGGCGGTCGATACCTACATCCCCGCGTTTGTGCGCCGTTACCCTTTTTGCATTTCCAAGGTCTATGTTGACGGCACACCGCAGAGCGAAAAAGTAGTGTGCATCGATCGCGCTTACGTCGATGACTCCGGGGTTGCCCTGTTCGACACCGCAGTTACTCCCCTGCCGGTCTGGCAGGAACGTGAAAAGCTCCTGTCAGAGTATGAAGCCGATCTGGATCTGACTGCCCAGATGTGTGCCATTTTTGCCAAGCTTGAGCTGTTCGCCCCCTTCACGATGCAGGTCACCGAAGGCGGCAAGCAGGCCTTGTCACTGCAGGGTATGCATCGAATCGACGAGGCGAAGTTTCTCGCTCTCAAGGCTGCCAACCACAAGGCCCTGGTTGAAAAAGGTCTGATGGGCCGGATCTACGCCCATCTATTCTCCCTGGCCAATTTCGCCCGCCTCTACGATCGCGCCGTACGTCAACTGCCACAACGCAAACGCCCCTCGCGCAGCCTCAAACCGTAGCTGTTTTCATGCCCGCAAGAAGTGGTAGAGATTGCGCAACATGGCAGCAGTGGCGCCCCAGATGAAACGGTCTTCAAAGGGTATGGCGTAAAAATGCCGCACGCGCCCCTGCCACAGACGGGCACGTCGCTCGTGATTGGCCGGGTTCAGAATGAAAGACATGGGTACCTCGAATGCGTCTGCCACTTCGTTGGCATCCAGCGCCAGATCAAACGGGAGATGCACGAGGGCTACAACCGGTGTCACCTGATAGTTGGTTACCGTAAGGTAATGGGGCAAGGTCCCGATCACCTCGATCCGGTCGGCGGGTAACCCGATTTCTTCACGGGTCTCGCGAAGCGCAGTGGCGACCAGATCGATATCTGCGTCCTCCTTGCGCCCGCCCGGAAAACTGATCTGGCCTGGATGGTGTTTCAGATGCAGTGGACGTTGCGTCAGAAGCAGCGAGAGAGAATCCCTTACGACCAGCGGCACAAGGACCGCAGCCTGCTTGTACACATGCCCGGCGGGCAACTCGATTCCGGTGAATTGCCCGTCACCCAGTATTTCCTGCTGCCACGGACGTTGCGCAAGAAAACTTTGGCGCAGTCGATCGGCGTCGATGACCTCCACTGGCGCCAGCCCATGATTGAATTCGGCGGGATGCTGAGCCGGCAACTGCCTGGCCTCCTCCGTGGTGAGGGTGACCGAACGATCAGCAGACACGCGCGGCCCAAAACAAAACTGCGGGGCATCTTTCGATGTCCCGCAGTTTTTGAAACTTTGCGCGCATTGCAACCAGGCGCACAACCCGAACCATCACGGACAACTCAAGCTTGCGGTGAAGCCGCGGCCACGGTCGCCTGTTTGGTGGAAAGCTTCTCCTTGATACGTGCAGACTTGCCCGAACGCTGGCGCAAATAGTATAGTTTGGCGCGACGCACGTCACCCTTGCGCTTGACTTCGATCGAAGCAATCAGGGGCGAATAGAGTTGGAAGGTCCGCTCCACACCTTCGCCGGAAGAAACCTTGCGAACGATGAAGGACGATCCGATGCCGCGGTTGCGACGCGCAATCACGACGCCTTCGAAAGCCTGTACCCGCTTCCGCTCACCTTCAACCACGTTGACATTCACGATAACCGTGTCACCCGGAGCGAAAACGGGGATAACCTTCGCCAACCGGGCGATTTCTTCTTTCTCGAGTTGTTCGAGGATGTTGTTGCTCATGATTTCCTGCCTTTCATCAATGGACCGGATGGGTTCCGGCTTCATGGCGCAAGAGCAATCCATTCCGGATTGGTTGCACCGTTTGTCATCGAGACTCCGCATCCGGGTTGGCACATGCAGCCTTTGCTTCCCCCAGAATCCTTGTCTCGTCCTTGCTCAATCCACCGCCAACCCAAGCATCCACCAGTTCGGGGCGACGCTGCATTGTGCGCACGAGCGACTGCTTCAATCGCCAGCGCGCAATTTCCTTGTGGTTGCCGGACAACAATACGTCCGGCACCCGTGACCCTGAATACTCCTCGGGTCGCGTGTAGTGCGGACAATCGAGCAAACCATTCACGAATGAATCCTGCTCTGCCGAAGCATCATGATTCAACACCCCGGGCAACTGCCGCACCACACAATCCATCAGCACCATCGCTGCCAACTCGCCACCGGAAAGAACGTAGTCTCCGATTGAACATTCGGCATCGACACAGCGCTGGATCAACCGCTCGTCAATTCCTTCGTAACGGCCGCACAGCAACACCATCCCGCAACCGCCCTGCATTTCATCCCGCCACTGCATCACCCCAGCGTGGTCCATCATCCTGCCCTGTGGCGACAAATACACCACTTTCGTTTGCAACCCGGCAGCAAGCTGCGCCGCCTTGGCCGCCTCTATTGCCGATTCCAGCGGCTTTGCCAGCATCACCATGCCGGGACCACCCCCGTAAGGCCGGTCATCCACCGTGCGATACGCATTGTCGGCGTAATCGCGCGGGTTCCAGCAATGCAAATTCCACAACCCGTCAGACAGCGCACGCCCGGTGATGCCTTGCCCACTGACGCTCGCAAACATGTCGGGAAACAGGGTGATTGCATCAAACCGTACCACCCTGGCACCTCCATCAGTAATCAAGGCCCCAATCCACGCGGACTACACGTTGCCCAAGGTCTACCCCATCAACATACTGGGCGACGAACGGTATCAGCCGCTCTCCTCCCACATACCGGACCCGCAGCACCTGATGCGGGCCCAAATCCATCAAGTCGACCACCTCACCAAGCGCATCGCCTTGCAAGTTGACAACTGCCAGGCCAATCAGATCGGCCCAGTAATACTCGTTGTGCGCACTGGCCGCAAACTGGGAGCGAGAAACTGCAATCTCTGCTCCCTTCAAGGCAAAAGCGGCTTCACGGTCTTCTATGCCGGCAAACTTTGCCACCAGCACGCCACTATGGTCTGCCATGGCTTCCGGCTCGGTCGTCTGCCAGCCGGGACGGCCCGGACCGCGGTTCAACCACCAAGGGCTAAAACCTCGAAGCCCGCCTGCATCAGTTCCGTGCGTATAAAGCTTCACCCACCCCTTGAGACCATATGGTTCCTTGACGTGGGCCATCACCACCAGATCAGCAGGCACCGGCGACGGGGCTTGCCGATCAGGCTGCTGCAGCGGGCGCTTTCTTGGCAAACTGCTTGATCAGGCGAGAAACCGAAGGCGACACTTGGGCGCCGACACCGGTCCAGTGATTGACGCGCGTCATGTCAATGCGCAAACCTTCTTCCGTATCGTTTGCAATCGGGTTGTAAAAACCAACCCGCTCGATAAACCGTCCATCGCGGCGATTGCGCGAGTCGGTTGCCACAATGTTGTAAAACGGACGGCCTTTGGCGCCGCCACGAGCCATGCGAATGCTGACCATTCTTAGTACCCTCTTCAATTTTCGTGCGTCCCGCATGCCATTGCATTGACGCTGGTGCAATGGCACGTGGTGAAAAACCGGCAAACGGCGCTGCGGTTGCTGCCTTTAGATACCCCGCGCGGTTTGTCCGATAAATATTTACCAGGAATTCTGGAAAGCTTTGAATTATAACCATTTTCCTTAACTTCTGGCAAGGGCGTGAAGGTCAGGGCGTGAAGGTCTGTGGCGCCGCCGGTCGGGAACCGTTTGTCAGCCTCATCGCGAAACCGTACACTCCCTACTCGCCACTGTCCCGTAAGCCCGACTAAAGCCCTCGCCAAATCATTGAGTTAGACAACCATCTTGAACCGAGCCCTCAACAACACTCAGTCTCTGGCGCCGGTTTTCGGATCGGAAGACACAGGTGAGGATTCGCCCGGTGAATCCTGGCGGCAGCGTGCATTGCAGATCACGCCCGCGGGCGTTTCGGCGAACTGGCGCCTGGCCGAGGGGCCGGATGCGTTGGTGGCCGCCCGCGCACGGGGCGCGCATGTCTGGGATGTCTCGAATCGCAAGTACCTCGATTACGTTTGCGGGTTGGGCACCGTCCTGCTCGGCCATGCAGACCCCGATGTGAATGCCGCAATCTCGGCGCAACTCGAACTCGGTATCCAGATCGCGGCTACCCATAGTCGGGAGATCCAGCTCGCAGAGGAACTCTGCGCCGCCATGCCCGGCATGGACGCCGTTCGCTTCCACATCAACGGAACTGGCGCCGTCCAGACGGCGCTCAAGATTGCACGTACCGCCACTTCACGCGAAACCATCATCCGCTTTGCAGGGCAGCATCACGGCAATCAACCCTTGGGCCCTGCCGTTGTTCTGCCCTGGAATGACGAGGCCGCACTTACTGCAGCGGTCGCCGAGCACGGTCCGGATCTGGCGGCCATCCTGTTTGAAACGGTGATGGTCCGTAGCGGGGGCCACGAAATTGCACCGGGTTTCGCCGCGTTCCTGCGGCGCCTCGCTACGGAAAACCAGTCGCTGCTGATATTGAATGATTCTGCGATCGGCCTGCGCCTGCATTTTCAAGGCTCCATTGGCAAATATCTGTTGGTTGGCAACCTTACGCCGGATTTGGTGATCTGCAGTCAAGCACTGGGAAATGGTGCCCCCATTTGCGCCTTGGCCGGCAAGGCCAAACTGATGGAGTTGCTGGTCTCGCGCGCGGTTGGTCACTCCGGCACGTTCAATGGCAATAGCATCGGCATTGCAGCCGGATTGGCGGTACTCGGCCATCTGCGCCTCAACGGCCACACTTTTCACCAGAAGTTGCACGACCGCGGCCACAACCTGATGCAGGGTCTGCAAGCTGTCGGCCGTGAAATGGGCGTCCCGCTGCTAGCCCGCGGCCCGGGACCGGTATTCTGGGTTGACCTGGGAGACTCTCCTGATCCGATCCCCCTGGTCGACATGCCACATGTGGAAACCCGGCGCTATGGCGCTTTCCGGCGCGGCATGCTCAAGCATGGGGTGCGTGTCCTGCCCGGCGGATTATGGCAAGTCGGGGCCAGCCATACCGATGCCGACGTCGAGTTCACCATCGAACAGGCGCGCTTGGCGCTGGCCGGAATCGGGGACGAAAATTGACGCCCCTGCGCTGGGCCGGAGCATTGCTGCTGCTCGCAGGGTCGGTAGCCGCACCGCTTAATCTGTTGCACGCCGAGTTCTACGGTGGCAATGAAGTAGCCCGCGTTCCGCTGCAACGGAGCGGGCCTTCGACAACGGTACAGAGTTACGCACCCTTGATCGTCAGCCTCAGGCCTGAGCAAAGCCCGGTGGCCATCTTGCTCGAAGCCGAATATGTCTATCAACAGGGTTCGGGCCCGGTGGAGAACCGCTACCTGACCCACCTGATCCTGGGGTCGTCAATCGCTGCGCAATCCAGCATGACACTGGCGGCTTCCGGCCAGAACAGCGAGCCGCGCCTGACCACCATGACGCTGCTGCGCACCAAAGTTGCTGCGCCGGGCCTGTACAGCATCCTGTTGTCCGAGGCGGCGGTACCCGCCATCGCCTTGCAACGCGCCACCCTGGTGGTGCGCGCAAACATGCGGCGCGCCGACATCATCAATGTCCTCGCGGGCTTTGCCTTGATGATGATGGGCGCCGTCACCCTGTTCGCAACAGGCCGGTCACGCCGACCGCGCTGAGCGCCGGCGGTGGAGTAACCGTTTCTGACCCGCTCAAGCGGCCGCCAACGCCGCTTGCGGCGCTGCGGATCCGCATCGGCGTCAGAAGTCAGATGTCAGATGTCAGATGTCAGAAGCCGACATTGTTACTGCCTTTGAGTTTCAGAATATCGCGTGCTTCATCCGGCGTCGCCACCTCAAGTGACAAGGCCTCCAGAATGGTGCGAATGCGCCTGACCTGATCGGCGTTGGTTTTCGCCAGCGTGCCAGGACCATCCCACAACGAGTCTTCGATGCCGACGCGGCAATTGCCGCCCATGATCGCCGACATCGTGATGAGCGGCATCTGGTTGCGTCCGGCGCCGAGCACCGACCATACGTAGTCGTTGCCGAACAGACGATCTGCCGTGCGCTTCATCTGCATCACATCCTCCGGATGCGGCCCGATACCGCCCAGCAACCCGAACACCGACTGGATGAACAAGGGCGGCTTGACGATCTGGCGCTCCAGAAAGTGCGCCGCGGTGTAGAGGTGGCCAATGTCGTAGCACTCGATTTCGAAGCGCGTATGGTTCTCGGAGCACGATTCGAGGATGTACTGGATGTCCTTGAACGTGTTCTTGAAAATGCGCTCGTCCGAACCAGCCAGGTAGGGAACCTCCCAATCGTGCTTCCAGTTCTTGTAGCGCGACAGCATCGGGTACATGCCGAAATTCATCGAACCCATGTTGAGCGAAGCAACCTCGGGCTTCAACTGCAAGGCCGGCTGCAGCCGCTCCTCGATCGTCATCGTTGGTGCGCCGCCGGTGGTGAAGTTGATCACCACGTCGGAGCGGCTGGCAATGTCGGGCGCAAACTCCTTGAAGTACTTGGGGTCCTGTGTCGGCCGGCCATCTTTGGGATCACGTGCGTGCAGGTGCACGATCGCCGCCCCCGCCTCGGCCGCACCGACGGCAGCATCGGCAATCTCCTCGGGGGTGATCGGCAGATGCGGCGACATGGTCGGCGTATGGATGGCGCCCGTCACGGCGCAGGTGATGATGACTTTGCGATTTTGGCGAAGTGCCATGTTGCCCCCCTTGAAACGTCAGATTGTAAACGGCCGAAAGTTGACCGATTACAATTCGCGGCGTGAGAGGGAAAACCGGGTAAGACCATGCATCGTCCAGAATCCAACATTCCCGCCCCCGCGCTGATTCTCGGCGTTGGCGGGCTTCTGCCTTTCGCTTTCCTGACGGTCGGTATCGTCATGTTTCCGGAGCCGAACCTCTCCTACTTTCTGGGCTGGCTGGTGCAGTACGGCGCCCTGATCGCCTCTTTTGTCGGTGCATTGCAGTGGGGGCTGGTCGTGCGCGAACCGAACCTGTCGGCCATCGAGCAATGGTCGGCGATGGGCTGGAGCGTCTGTCCGGCACTGATAGCCTGGGTCGCACTGCAACTGCCGCAATATGCCGGCTGCTATCTGCTGGCGCTACTTTTTCTGGTCTGTTGGCTGATGGACTGGCGTTTCGCACGACGCTACGCCCTTCCGCCCTGGTACATGCGCTTGCGCAACTTGTTGACGGCGGGCGCGGTAGTGTCGCTGGGTATCGCCGGTCTGGTGCTGGCCGGGCACGCAGGGCACTGATGCCGGAAGGTCCCGAAATCCGCCTTGCGGCAGACCAACTCGCAGGGGTCCTGGCGGGCCAGCATGCAGCGCTGGTGCGCTTTTCAGCGGACAAATTCCCCGCGCTGCAAAATGCGGGACGGCGCCTGACGGGACGCAAGATGGGCGCCATCGAGGCGCGCGGCAAAGCGATGCTGACGCACTTTGAAGGCGGCCTCACGATCTACTCACATAACCAGCTTTATGGCGAGTGGGCCGTGTTCAAGGGGACCGCGCCTTCTACGCATTTGCAGACCCGGCTCACCATTGCGACGGCTTCCCATACGGCGGTGCTATATAGCGCGTCCGACATCTCCGTACTGAAAACGAGCGAGCTGCACCAGCACCCGTACCTTGCCAAACTTGGTGTGGAACTACTCGACCCGACTGTCACGCTCGAAGACGTTCTCGCACAGATCAGCCAGCCGCGCTTCGCACGCCGTAGCCTGGCGGCGCTTCTGCTTGATCAGGGTTTTCTGGCCGGCATCGGCAACTATTTGCGCAGCGACATTCTGTTCGACGCCCGCCTGCACCCGGATGTACGCATTGCAGACCTCACACCAGATCGAAGGCTTGCCTTTGCCCGCTCCGCGCTGAAGCTGATCCGCCGCTCGTATCGGACGCGTGGCATCACCAACGATCCGGCGCTGGCCAAGCGCCTCAAGTCACAGGGATGGCCCTTCAGCCGCTACCGCCACTGGGCGTTTGACCGTTCCGGCGAGTCCTGCCACCTTTGCGGCCACCTCATACGACGCATCGAGGTCGGCAGCCGCGGTCTCTATTTATGCGACCATTGCCAGCCATCGGATCGTGAGGCGCACAACCATGGAGTGTCGCCCGGCAGAAGCGCAACGCGCGGCCGCGCGTAGAATGCGCATCACGCCAGCAATAGCTCCCACCAACGGTTTCCACTAAAAACCCTCACTCACAAGGCACCCATGAAAGGCATTCTTCTCACCAAGGGCGACACCTTCAGCGCTGCTGTCACCGAGATTGACGAGACGCAACTTCCCGAGGGGGACGTCACCGTCAAGGTGGATTACTCGACGCTGAACTACAAGGATGGCCTCGCCATCACCAACAAGAGCCCGGTGGTGCGCAAGTGGCCGATGGTGCCGGGCATCGACCTCGCCGGGACGGTGGAAGCCTCCAGCCATGCCGACTTCAAGGCGGGTGACAAGGTGCTGCTCAACGGATACGGCGTCGGTGAAACCCACTGGGGCGGGCTCGCGCAAAAGGCGCGCCTCAAAGGCGACTGGCTGATTCCACTGCCCTCCAAATTCAGCACCAGGCAGGCGATGGCGCTCGGCACTGCCGGATACACCGCCATGCTGTGCGTGATGCGCATGGAGGAGCTTGGCGTCAAGAAGGAACAAGGCGAAATCCTCGTCACCGGTGCATCCGGCGGCGTCGGCGGCGTGGCGATTGCGATCCTCTCCGAATGGGGCTACAAGGTCGTTGCCTCCACCGGCCGCATGAACGAGGCCGACTATCTCAAATCGCTGGGTGCCGCAGAGGTGATCGATCGCAACGAACTTTCTGCGCCGGGCAAGCCAATGCAAAAGGAACGCGGGGCCGGCGTCGTCGATTCCGTCGGCTCGCACACGCTCGCCAACGCCTGCGCCCAGACG
>SXGS01039247.1_pt1 | contig 42691 bp, 29 predicted proteins | sample 3174681 | NCBI WGS metagenome assembly SXGS01 (sample SAMN11356861, study PRJNA531348) | freshwater metagenome | isolation source: freshwater sample F1-80 | place: China: Fuxian Lake, Yuxi | collected 2017-12-25 | reverse complement strand
GCAAGCTCCCATCGCCATCGCCTCCGTGCATGTGTAAATTCGTCAATGGCAATAGAATAACCTCCATCTCACACACCGGAATCAGCCACAATCAAACGCAATCAATGCTAGCAATAGCCTACGCAAAACGGGAATGCACCCTGGCTACTATATCTTGTCCGACTTCTTGGAAATACCGAACATGCAGGCCAAGGGGACACATGCGCTGCGCAGCACAGTAGCCTGGCACTGCTTTGGGATTCGAGTGCCGCACAGCGCCTTTCAGCCCAAAACGTGCATGGGCGTGTTTATCAGTTACACGATTCTGGCCATGATCTATCGTTGGGTAGTGTTCCTTGGTATTCTCGGTTTCATGTACCAATTGCTGAAGCCATATCGGTTAGAAGTAACGGGCATGGGACTGGCATGCATCAGCATGTTGGCCAGCTCATATACGCAAGGCAAGCAATGGCATCAGATTTTTTCTGCGCCCCGCCGCGAGCCCATGAATAAATTCAAAATGGCGTTTTCTGGCATGGCCTTGCTGATGTTGATGGCTTGCATCGCATTTGTACCGATACCTTGGTACATCGAAGCGCCGTGCTTTGCACAGCCGGAGCGAGCCGTTAAGGTCTTTGCTACAACGCCGGGTATTTTGGAAGATATTTGGGCACAGCCGGGACAAGCTGTTGAAACTGGGCAACGGCTCTTTCAATTAAAGAACGACGAATTGATCGACCGGATGGAAATTCTAAAGGCTGAATTGGAGACGGCGCTGAAGCAGCGCGAGATTGCCAGATCGATCGACGATAGTCATGCATCGCGAATGGCGGAGGAACGTGAACTGGCGCTGCGAAAAGAGTTAGAAGAAGTGCGGGAATGGCTGGCACAAACAACCGTGATAGCACCGCTGGCGGGAAGGATTGTCGCACCGTCGGCTCGATTTGCTGAGGATGGTGCGGCATCTGGAAAACTCGTTAAGTGGACGAATACACCGTTGCATCCTTCCATTATTGGAGCATTTATTGAATCCCAAACGCATCTATGCACCATTGCCCCCGCAACTCAATTCGAAGTGGTCATGCTGGTAGAGCAGGAGGATTCCAAGCACGTCATGGCTGGAGCAACGGCAAGAGTCAAGCTCTACGGCCATGCAGATCGAGTCATTGTGACTAAAATTGCGGAAGTAGCGGAACGAGCCGCCGTGGAATGTCCGCCCGAGTTGTGCGCGCTGTATGGCGGGTCGCTTGCCGCCACTCCTACGGCAGAAGGGTCGTTCACGTTGACGCGCGGCATGGTTCAGGCTCGTGCGTGTGTGGACATTCCAGCGGACCACTTGAGAACAGGTTTACGCGGATCGGCGCGAATCCTCGTTCATCGCTATTCCGTGGGCGGATGGGCGTGGCATTGGTTGGTTACCAAGATTTGGTTTCGACTATAGCGAGAATGGCCATGCTCGATTGGCGAGTGAAAACGATTCTCAAAGAGCGGAAGCGATGTGCTGCCCTGACCGATCAACAATTGATCCAGAGGGCTGAAAGTTTAAAGTGGTTGGTGCGCGGGGGTGTGCCTCTAACGCGGACACTGATTGAAGTTTTTGCGGTGGCAAGTGAAGCCACGCGAAGGCAGACTGGGAAAACACATTATCCAGTGCAGATTCATGCGGGCATAAAGATCTTCTCGAATTGCATTGCCGAAATGCAAACGGGAGAAGGAAAGACGATAACTGCGGTGTTGCCCGTTGTATTGCGCGCGTTTCAAGGGCGAGGCTGTCATGTGATCACCGCCAACGAGTATTTGGCGAAACGCGACGCGGAACATTTGGCAAACGTCTATGGCATGATGGGGTTATCAGTCGGCTGCGTTACCACCGACATGGACGATCTGGCGCGAGCGGCAGGTTACGCAAAGGACATTACATATGCGACGGCGGGCGAAATCGGTTTCGATTTCTTGCGTGACTGCATGAAGCATGGAGCCGGCGACCTGCAGGACAATCGCAGCAGTGGAGCCAAGCCAGTCCATAGAGATTATTATTTTGCGCTGGTGGACGAAGCCGACAGCATTCTGATCGACGATGCGAGAACTCCGCTGATCATTGGCTCGGAGAGCGATGACGCACGCGAAAAGCAAGCTCTTTGCCGCTGGGCGTGCCAGTTTTGCAGCCAGCTTGTGGTAGGCGAGCATGTCATCCTCAATCCCCAGCGCAAGTCGTCGGAACTGTCGGAATACGGCTGTCAATTGGTTATGGTCACACACAAGCCGCGCGAAGTGTACCGCTTTAACAACGAAGAGATTTTCCAACATTTGGAGCAGGCGTTGGTAGCCAAGTATTTCTACTTGAAAAACCGCGATTACATCGTGATGGACGACGAATCGGTGGTCATTGTCGATGAGGGATCGGGGCGAATCATGGAGGAGCGAAAGTGGCAACGTGGATTGCATCAAGCCATTGAAGCCAAAGAAGGCGTCCCCTTTTCGCCTGCGAATTCAACGATCGCCAAGGTTACACTCCAAACACTGTTTCGCCGATACGAATACTTGTCGGGCATGACTGGCACCGCCTATATGGCTCGCCGCGAATTGAAGACTGTCTACAAACTAAGAACTCGCATTGTCCCGACACACCGCCCCTGTCGGCGCAAGCGGTTACGATCTCGCGTCTTCTTGGACTTGGTGTCAAAGTACTCGGCGATCGTCGTCAGCGTTTGGGACTTACTCCAGCACGGAAGATCCGTATTGATTGGAACTCCATCCGTGGAGGCATCGGAGGCGCTGAGCGTCAGGTTAGCCGAAGCAGGAATTGTTCATCGCGTACTGAATTGCCGCGCTCACGAGTCCGAGGCAGCGATTGTCGAGCAAGCAGGTCAGCCACGAGCGGTTACGATCGCAACTAACATGGCTGGGCGAGGGACAGATATTTTATTGCACGAGTCGGTGCGCAGCGCCGGGGGACTGCACGTGATCGCGACCGAGCGACATACGTCCGCCAGGATTGATCGGCAACTGGTCGGCCGGTGCGCTCGTCAAGGAGATCCTGGAAGTTATCAGTTCTTTCTTAGCTTGGAAGATGAATTGCTCAAGTCGATCAAATTTCGAAATCGACAGCGATTGCGAGTGAGGGCGCAAAGGAAGACCGACAAGAGCGGCGAGTTGCCGATCGCTTGGGAGCGAGTCTTCAATCGTACTCAGCGCATGGTTGAGCTGCTGCATGTGCGCACTCGCAAACAACTTCTGAAACAGGAAAAAGAGCGGCTCAAATCGTTTAATAAAATGTCACTCGACCCATTTATCGAATTGTTGCATGACTAGAACCTCCGTCGACAATCTTGTTTCGCCAAACGAATCGCAAGGGGATGTCGGTGTTACCGCGCTGGGGCAGTTCCTGCGCCTTTTGTATGAACAGCTTAGCACGAAGCGAGTTGGCATCGTAGCCGCAACAGATGGGCGTGTCCTGGTTGGTTGCGATCGCATCAGTGTGTTGCTTTACCAGGGGAGCCGTTGCAAAATTCTGGCGATCAGTCACGTCGAGACGGTACAGCGTCTAGCCGGACTTTCGCGGGCCATGCGTAAGTTGGCGCGTGCAGGAAGAAATCTTTTGGTCCCGTTGGTGCTCGATGGAGATTTTTCAAGTTGTCCGGCAAATATGAGGGATGCGATTGCCGATTTCTTGTCCGAAAGCCGGTCGCACAGCCTGATGATGGTTCCGCTGGTTTCCAGGAATGAAATGCAAAAGACGAAACACGATCTGGCGCAAAGGCGATTGAAATCCAGGCCAGCCTTAGGAATGCTCCTTATCGAGCAGTTCACGTCCAGCACCAATCACGATGAGATCTTGCAGCGTGTAAATGTCATCGCACCGCATGTGGCGAATGCATTTACCAATGCGATTGAATACGAATCCGTTTGGCTGCTGCCTTTATGGCGATCAGTGGGTACGAGCATCCGTTGGTTGCTGGGATACCCCAAGCTGGCCATTTTCTCGACGGTAGCTGCCATCGTAGCACTATGCGTAGCGTTGGCACTGATTCCTGCGCCCTATCGCGTACATGCAGATGGTCGCGCAATGCCGTCCATCCAACACGAGATTTTCGCGAAATCAGAAGGCATCGTCACTCGCATACTGGTGGTTGGCGGTCAACGCGTATCGAAGGGCGACACTCTATTGCACCTGGAAAACAAGGAACTGGAGATCGAGACGATCGCAACCAAAAACGAGATCAACGAGTCGCAGTCGCTGGCGGAGTCTTTAGGTGTCCAGAAGGAGGCCGCGCGACAAAGTGGCAACCGTGAGGCGGAGTTGCAAGCGGAAGGTGAGCAAGCGTCAGCGCTGGTCAAGTTGGAAGGAGCCAAGCGGCGATTGGAATTGCTAGAGGAGCGATCCGAGCGCCTGATTGTCGTGTCGGATTTCGATGGCGTCGTGGCCACATTTCAACCCGAAGAACTGCTGCGCGGACGTCCCGTGCAACAAGGAGATCTGGTTCTGGAAGTCATGGAGGACAAAGGAGACTGGCGGTTGGAATTGGACATCCCTGAATACAGGATGGGACATGTGCTGAAGAGTTTGCAGCAGCATGGCAGCCTTAAGGTCAAGTACATAGCCATGACTGAAGTTTTTTCGCCGAGGCATGCCGAGCTGACCGAAGTTGCAACGCGCACGGATCATCGAGAGGAACTTGGTGCCTATGTACGCGCTCATGCTCCAATAACTCAAATTGAGCTGGCAGAACATCGCATCGGAGCGGAGGTGTCTGCAAAAGTCTATTGTCCAGGCTATAGCCTATTCTATTGCATTTTCGGAGACATTGTCGAATTTCTGGAACGAAACATATGGTGGTAGTTATCTATCTAGGATCGGCGCGGGAATAACTGCGAATTTTTAGGACGGGCACTCTTGCCCGTAGCAGGAAACTTGACGGGCAAGAGTGCCCGTCCTACGATACTTGGTCTTTTGCAGCAAGCAGGAAAATCCATGGAGCCGAACATACTCATTGGACTGGGGGCAGGACATTGTGGATTTAGTGCGCTTCGTGAATTGCTCTCGCGCCAGCCACAGACCAAAGTCACTGTCGAAGATCCTCCGCTCTTGCCCTGGAAATGCCGTGACGCTGATCGCCGCGTTCGCGAAAGAATAATGCGTCTGCGAAGTTCGGCTGTGGGCATGCGTTTGCTTTCAGACATTGCGGCCTTCTATTTGCCGTATGCAACTGAGTTGTTGAATATCAGCGAAGAGATTCGATTGATCTGCTTAATGCCTCCACTTGACCAATTCGTCTCGGGATTCGTGCGGCAGATAGATAGTGTGGCGCGCGTACCTACGAATCACTGGTCGGAGCAACTGTTGGAAGGCTGGTACCACGATCCACTGTGGTCCCGCTCCTATCCCAAATACGATACGAACAACCGATCGGAGGCCATCGAATTCTATTACCGGGATTACTACCAGCAAGCAGAATTGCTCGCCAAGCAATATCCTGAGAAGTTTCTGTTGCTCGAGTCGGGATCGCTGTGCAGTGAATTGGAGGTACAACGAATTCTCGATTACGCGTTGATTCCCAAAACATTGCAGAATCTGTGGGTTTGCCCTGCGGATCGGCTGCTGGGAACGTTTGCCGCGCCGCGCGAATACAACGTGGATAGGTTAGATCCTCGCAAGTGTGTGATTTTAGTTCCGTTTGGCATGTTCATCCATCAGGAATGTGATCGGGCATTAAAGGAATTAGAAAGGCGAGGATATGAAGTGCGGAGAGTTGGAGGGTACGCGGCCATCGATCAAGGGCGTAATCAGATGGCGACAGACGCCTTGCTGGACGGATTCGAGGAGACTTTTTGGATCGATTCGGATGTTGGGTTCCATCCGGACGACATCGAGAAGATACGCCGACATAACCAACCAATAGTGTGTGGGATTTATCCACAAAAGGGAAAGCGAGCTCTGGCGTGCCATGTCATGCCGTCCGAGCCTTCGATAACGTTTGGCAAGGAAGGCGGACTGATTGAAATCCAGTACGCAGGCGCAGGATTCCTTAACATCAGACGTCAGGCGTATCAACAAATACAGAAAACGCTCGACTTACCGATGTGCAATGAGCGCTTTGGCTCGCCGATGATTCCTTTTTTCCACCCCATGATTCGCGAGATCGAAGAAGCACATTGGTACTTGGCTGAAGATTACGCGTTTTGCGAGCGAGCGAGGATGTGCGGGGTAAAGATCCTCGCCGATACCTCCGTCCGGCTATGGCACGTTGGATACTATCGGTACGGCTGGGAAGACGCAGGCATGGATCGACCACGATACGACAGTTTTTCTATGAACTTTCGAGATGTCCGGGCAACGAGATCCGAGACTTCCCAGAATGACGAGGGCAGCCTCAAGAATTTGGCTTCGCGCTTTCCCTGGCCAGAAATCAAACCTCAGACTTCTGTAATTGGAGACAGAATGTGGCTCTTGCCATCTGTACGAAGGGCATTGGCGGACACTATCAAACTGGACGATCAGTGCATTCTCGAGCTCGGTTGTTGGATTGGTCGCAGCTCGAGATACATTCTCGACTTGGCGGAGCATGCCTACCTGATTTGCCTTGACCCGTGGGAAGGATACCCGTTCTCAGAACCGGAGTTGGAAGGAAACTGTGAGCGAGAGAACTTATTTGAAGCGTTCATTGCAGAGAGCTGGGATTTTCAAAATCAGATAATCCCGCTGCGGATGGACTTTCTTAAAGGATTGCACGAGATCGCGGACAGCGGCATTCGGCCAAGCGTATTGTTCTTTAATGCCATTACGGACTGTCCCGAGATGTTGGTGGCGCTGATCGCAGCGATAGATTTGTTCCCCGGTGCGATCCTAATAGGACACTGTTACGATCGACCTCCAGTGGCCAATGAACTCGAGAGACTGCGTGCTCAGCGCAAGTTTCGTTTGGATACATTGGGAACCGCTTGGAGAATTGCCGCGCGTCGGTAGTAGACAACGGAAGGCACTTGAATTGAAAATCGTTCATCGCTTTTACGACTTGTTGATTGGCGGCGCGGAAGTTGTGATTTTGCACACAGCTCGCGCGCTGGCTGAACACGAACATGTGCTCATATTTAGTCGCTACGCCCGTAGTTGGATTTCCGACAGCTTGTCGGAGCTACCCAACGTGCGATTGCTGCGAATCGATCCTACGGAGGCCAGCACAAGCATTGCGCAGCAGAATGCCGACCTTCACTGTTTTCACTATTATCCACCGATGAGCGAAAGTGATTTTCGCAATTTGCCTTCGCGAGTCTTAAGTTCAACAGTAATTGTCAATCATTGGCATACCGAGCTGCCACTTATCTTGGGTGCAAAATACGTTTTTTTGTCCGAGGAGTCGCGCAACCAAACTGGCGTGAACATCCCGTTCAGCAGCGGTTGCGTACTTATTAATCCGGTAGACACTTCCTTTTTCGACATTCGGCGCACCCCATTGCGGCATACTGTGGGCAGACATTCGCGGGCGGTGTCCATCAAGTTTTCCGATGACTTCTTCGTGGTAGCTGAAGCGATACAGCCATCACGGTTGACCATGATGGTTTTGGGATCGCTTCCAAAGTTGGTGGACTACGTAGGCGCCAACGTGCGCCGACTTGCGAATTCGTACTGGTTCTTGCCGTTTGGTAGCTTGCGAGTCACTGAATTTTTGCGATACCCCGAAATCTACCTTTACCAAACGCGTCACGATTTTGCTGAGACATGTCCCATGAATATACTAGAGGCAATGGCTGCAGGAGTTCCCATTGTGGCCGAGAGAAAGGGCGGAATTATTGATTTGATTAAACATGGGGAAAGCGGCATGCTATGTGATGATCGTGACGACTTCGTGAATTACAGCAATCGTCTATTTGACGATGAGACCGCGCGCAAGCGAATCGCTGACTGTGCCCAACAGTGGGCGTTTGACCATGCATCCCTTTCGCGCTATGGTGCCAAGTTCCTACAGGCGATGGATACATTATTCGCAATTTCACTTTCCAAGAATATCGGACAATAGGTTGCCAAATCTAGATTTAGGTTTCCAAGTGAAAACTTTGATACTGGCCATTGTCGTTCTCAATTGCATGGTCATGACGGAGGTTGCTGCTGACGAGACGATAGAGTTGCGTCAGCCACTACTACGACATCCAGATCGCGCTGAATTGGGATTTCCAGCGTCCGGGCGACTGCGAAAGATACGATTTGAAGAAGGTAAATCTGTGGCGCTTGGTGAAGTGCTGGCCGAAATCGAGAACGATCACGAGAAGGCTCAACTCGATCTGCAAACGGCGAAATCGTTGGCTGACGAACCACTGCAAACGGCAAGAGTTCGAGTTTCTGCCGCTAAGCGAGCCAAGGAAGCTGCCGAAGATGCGAACCGAAAACACGCGCGCACGATTCCTGCACAAGAGACTCGCCGATTAGAACTGGATTTAGAGCTTGCCCAGGCGGAGCTTGCCGAAAAGGAATACGAGAAACGAATTGCAGCACTCGAGTTGGCAGTGGCCAAATCGACCTATGAGGCGACTATTTTGCGAGCACCGTTTGCGGGAATTGTAACGCGTCGTTACATGAGCGTCGGAACTACAACTGATACAACCAGACCAGTCGCGCAAATCGTCGATGTCTCCATGATGCGTGTCGAGGGCTATTTGAGCTTGGCAGATGCAAAGCAGGTTCATGTGGGTGACAAGATAATGGTGGTCCAGTCCAACGGCCGTCAAACCGCGTTTTCTGTGGGTTTCGTTGATATTGGAGCGCAACAGGTACAAAAACTGATTCGCGTTTGGGGACAAGCAACCTCGAACGTTGGGCTAATGGAAGGTGAAACTATAACTGCGCGAGTCATAACTGCTCAAGGTGAACCCAACAAGGAATCTAAGGAATAGTCGAGAAAAAAGTGTCAGGTACGAATGGCACCGTGTCAGGTGCCACGCGTACCTGACACTTATTTCTTGAGCGCTACTAAGTAATCTTCTGCTTGTGACGGATAGGTAAGGGCAAGTGGCGAACACAATACTTATGAAAATAGAGGGGGCATAGATTCGAAGTATGTTGCGATGTTCGGAATTTTCCGTGAATGCCAATTGTGTGCTAGCTAATCATCGCAAGCGTCTTCATGTTTTTCACGTCACGCCACTTGCTGCTGCCCTCTACGCTCGCATTCATTGCGTTGGCCGTCGGATGTCATTCGTTCCCTAAAATTGCCAGAGTGCCTCGGGAACATAACGAAGATCTCGCGTTCCCCCAGGCTACGACAGAATCGATTAAATCGCAACAGGAACACGCCCTAATCAACCCCCTTGCACTGGAGCAAACAAATGTCGACTTTGCAGGCCAGGTGTTGCAAGCCAGCGTGATCAATCAAGTGGACCAGGATCCGATTGATGTAAACCAGAATTTCCAAAATGAATCGACTTTGGAAATCCCCACGAATGCTCTCCACGTAACTGCCCATTTTCAGAATCTCTTGACGCTAGAGCAAGCGAAACGGTTAGCGCTTTCTAACAGCGCCATCGTTAGGCGTGACGCTGATTTTTTGTCGCCGATCAACAGTGGATTTATCGACACTACTGCCAGTCGTTTGGACCCGATGATCACCGATTCGGGATTTTTGTATGGTCAGCGAGGTACCGCAGCGGCCCTGTCCGACTTTGATTGGCGTTGGAGCAAACAAATTGGGATCGGCGAAAATGAATTGATCCAGAACAACCGATTTCTGTCGGGAGGAATTCCGCCCGGGGGAACCCTACAATCCAGAACCGGTTTGTATAACCTTGGGATGACCAAGAATTCTCTTTGGGGAGGACAGGTGCGACTATCCCATGAATGGGACTATTCGGCGAGCAATGTTCGCGACACTTTCTACCCATCGTCCTTCGCCGGGTCGTTGCGAGCGGAGCTTCGACAACCGCTGCTTGCAGGAGCAGGTCGCCAAGTGACCTCGATCGCAGGTCCCATTGGAGATTCTATCAATGGTGTCACTGGCGTCAGCCAGGGCGTATTGATCGCGAAAGTTCAGACGCAAGAAGCAAAGATCCTGCTATCGTTGGCCGTCTCGCAGTTGCTGCATGACGTTGAGATTCTGTATGACCAATTAGTTGTATCTAGCGCCATATTGAAGTTTTATGATTTTTTTCAAGGCGAGCTCGCCTCAATTCTGCAGCAGGCTACAGTTGCCGTTGACAGTAAATCCAAGGGTGGGAGTAAGGACCTGCTGGATATTCAACAAGCATATTATAACATTGCCGCTGATCGGTCGACTGAACTGAGGAATAATCAAACAATCGCTACCCGGCTTAGTAGATTAATGGGTGTGCAGGAAATATCGAGCGAACTGCACATGGCACCCATAGACTCACCAACACCCATCATTGTCGACGTCGAATCTGCTGTCGAATTCGCACTGCTGAATCGCCCAGACTTTCAATTGCTCGCCATTCGAGAACAGAGCTTACGAAATCAATTGATTGCTGCTCGAAATCTAAACCGGGCTCAGCTCGACTTTGTATCCGGTTATAACATTAATGGTTTTGGAGACAAGTTATTCGCAGAAGGAATTCCTGGCCCCGATCGCGACACCGCAAGCGCATACGAGAATCTATTTCAAAATGACCATACGGGCTGGGATTTTAGGCTGGAACTATCCTCAGTGGCTGGGCGCAGACTAGCCAGAACCAGAGAATTGAATTTGAAATTGCAACTTCAAAAGTTGGCGATGCTAAAAACGGACCACGGCAGCGAAGCGCGACGAGAAATCGAGCAGACATCTAGAGATTTGCAAATAATCTACGATACCTTCGAGATACGCAAACAACTGATGAGCATTTCTGCTCAGCGGTCGGAGGCTATCATTGCGCAGCAATTTGCCGACTTCCAAATCGAACATTCCGTGCAACTTGCGCAAGCGATCGCGGCCAACGCAACAGCCCAAGCCGACCTAATGCGATCGCAGGCAGAATACGCAAACGCACAAGCGGAGCTGAAGTTTCGACAAGGTCGAACGCTTGCCGAGAGTCACTTAGCAGTTCAGTAGTGCAGTTAGTTGGATTCAATGGCAGCGTCAACTGCGTTTCGGAATCGATTGCGGAGTTCGGCAAGCAGATTGAAGTCCTGGATTTGGGAAAAGAAAACGCCTACGACTCCATGGCTGCGGTCGGCCCAGACCAGAGTTCCGCTCGATCCCCAATGGCTGAATTGATTCTCTTTGTCGAGAATCCAGCCTAATCCATAGCCGGTGCTTTGTGGACTTAACATCATGCTGACGGTTTCGGCGCGCAGGATCGGTGAATCTTTGGCGAGAAACGAGTTGGCGAAAATCGCGATGTCCTGGGGAGTTGAAAACAGGCCACCGTCGGGCATGGTCATATGTACCCTCCAAGTCGGGTCATATCGGCAATAAATGGACAGTTCGTTTTTCTCGCGGCGGTAGACGATTGCAGTGCGACTGGCCTGGTCGGCAGCTACCGAAAATCCGGTATCGCGCATTCCTAGCGGCTGAAGAATCTCGCTGTGCACGAAATCGCCAAACGCTTGGCCCGAACACACTTCGATGATGCGTCCCAATATGTAAGGTGCGGCGTTTGAATAGTTGACGTGCGAGCCCGGTGCGAATTCGAGCGGACGAGTGGCGATTGCGTCGACCACTTCAGGCAAGCCGTGAGCAAACCAACGCTGCGTGAAGAAGTTTGGCTCCCGTAACGGGACTGACGCCGGAATGCCTGACGTGTGCGACATGAGCTGGCGAACGGTTACAGCATGCAGCTTGCCATCTCGAGTCGCCATCGTCGCGAACTGAGGAAGATAAGCCTCAATTGGAGTGTCCAACTTCAGCTTGCCTCGTTCCACCAACTTCATCGCGGCCGCAGCCGTAATTGGCTTGGTGATCGAAGCGATCCAGCAAATCGTATCGGTTTGAAATGGTCGTTTTGGCTCGATCTCACAAACACCCAAAGCACGTTGCTGGAGCACTTTACCGTGCCGCATGATGAGCACCGAAGCGCCAGGAATTTTTCCGTTGGAAATGGCTGTTTCGATGATCTGAAATGCAGGTGCGAAATTCTGCGCGGGTGCGGAATCCGCGATCAGGAGGGATAACCATATTCCACACCAGTTGAAAAGAGCAGCTCCGAGAAAACGGACAGCGCTCGGACGATTCGATGCAGTTAGTTGTTTGATGGCGATTCGTTGCATGAGTTCTCTGCCGGTACTGATTTATTGATTAGTTCAGTCGAGGTTCCCACGGTGACAATCAATGTTAAAACGTAGGTTTACGCCCAATTGCAGAACTGCCCGTCTCGAATGTTCATGGGCCGGACTCGCTATTCAGTTTATCAACAGATAATCGAGTTTGCGCAATGCGAGAGCGGCTATTACTTGCTCAACGCCATGTTCATGGAGCCGACTCAAACATACTACTGGCCCATGAACATGCGGGACGATCTGTTCTACAATTTCTATCCGGTCGCTTTGCGCACGATGATGCGATTGCCTTCTCGACGAATGATCTCGATCGGGGTGCCAGGATCGACGAAGTCTCCTTCGGTGAGCACGTCTACTAACTGAGTTTCAAAACGAGCTTTGCCGGCCGGACGAAGAACGCTCTCGGCGATTCCAATGGCGCCTGGCGCGGGTAAGCTCGCGTCGGCAGAAGCACTCGACGTGGCTAGCGATTGCGCGGCAGCGGCAGAAGAATCTTCATCAGGTGCGTTCAGTTTGAGAATGTTCAACCCTGGCAGCGAGTCGAAATACAGCAGTTGCACCAGCAGCAGTCCGGTAACGCCCGCGATCGAACCACCTACGATCAACAAGTTTCTTTGCAGTTCATTCCACTGAATATCGGAGTTTGGTACGACAAAGTCCTGGCTTGCCATCACTAACGACAGGCCCATGAGCAGCAGGCCGGTCAAGCCAAATATGCCGAAGCCGGGAAACACAAATAACTCGGTGCCCAAGCAAATGACTCCCAGCGCGAATAGGATCACCTCCAACCATCCGGAAGTTCCGCCCAGCGCATGGCTCCAAAAGAAAATGCCAAAGCTGATCAGCGACACCATCCCCGCGACGCTCATCCCGGGCACGCTGAACTCGAGATACAGTCCAATCAATCCAACCACGAGCAACAATCCGGTCAGCCAGGGTCGATTAAGAGCATAGACCAGGCGATCGATCCAGCGCATGTCGGTTTGCTCCAATACGTCGAACTTGAGATTCTTAAACAACTCTTGTTCGCTTTCGAAGGTACCTTCGGCCAACTGCAACTCCAATGCTCGCTGGCCATTGACGGTCAGAAATCGGTCGTGTCCGGCTTCAGCAATATCGTTTCCTCGATCATAGGCTTCTTGATTCTCAGGTTGCTGCAATTCGCCTTCAGATAAAAACGTCTTCGCGCCAGTTTTCTTATGAGTTGCTTCGAAGACCTTCAGCGTTCGGTCCACCATTGCTTCTGCGATCGCGGGCGGGCGCTTTTGGGACGTGGCGAGTTCGCGCACGGCACTGGCGAGATAACTCAAGATTTTCTCTTCCGCATGTTGAAACTGGCCGTTGGGATCCATGCGAACCGGTCCCGCATCACCAATCAAAGCGCGCGGTTGCATATAGATCCGATCACATCCCAAAGAAATAATCGCCGCACCGCTGATCGCCTCCTCTGAGACGAAGGCGATGGTCGTAGCCCAATCCACTCCGCGAACCGCTTGCGCCATGGCAATGGAATGTTCCAGAGATCCACCTGGACTCTTGATGCGCAGCACCACCAAATCCACTCCTGAGTTTTTTGCACGCGCCAGCCGATTCTCCAGGTACCAGCGCATCAGCCCGAAGATATCGCCTCGGAGGTCGATGACATACGCTCGTTTGTATTTCCCGTTTAATACCACATCTTCTGGTTGAGGTTCTCGATCATTTTTGGGCGGCGCTTTTGCGGCCAAATCTCTGGGCTGTGCTGCGGGCTGGTCGAACTCTTTGAGAGTGTTAACCTCAGCCTTGATCGCGGCTGGATCGCTCGCTGCCGCTGGTTTTGATAGAGCTTGCTGATGGTCAGTCGAGTCAGTTCTTGTAGGCTCTTGGGTCGATGACGATCCTTGGCCGATCGGCTCACGAGCCTTTGCGTTCTCTTGCTCGCCGACTAGGGAAAAAGGATCGATCAATTCTCCGCTGGTTTCGGCGGCAGTCGTTTCGCGCTGCGCCGGCTCAGTTGTTTCACCCTGCACTGTTTGTTGAGCCAGCGCGGAGGTGCAGCTCATCATGAGCATAACCATCAAGACAGATCTGATTCGAAAGTATGTTCGTGCGAACATGGAATCCACTCGTTCATTAAGTCAGTGATTGGCGTCGTTGACGATAGTACTTCAGTCCTGGCACAAAAAAGCAAGCCGCAGAGATTAACCCGAAAATGATATGTGCGATATTAGGCATAATTGCCATCAAGATACTCGACGCGAACAGGCACGCCGCTTGCACATAAAAAGTTCCGGCCAAAATACCCGCTTTGACAAAGAATACCATACCGCTAATTATTCCAAGCATCGGCGAAAGTGTCAGCGGGGCTAAATTCAGCCACCATTCCAGCGGCGTCAATAACGTAATAGCGATTAGGCTGGCGCCCCACAAGTGTGCGATTTGCCGTTCGACAAACGTCACCGGTCCCATGCGTCGTCGCAACGCCCAAAAAACGATCGCCCAAGCGCCCAATCCCAATGTCCACAAGGCCGCGTACCAAATCCTGTGTTCGACGTGACACCAGTGTAGCACTTCAGTCAATAGGCAGGCCACCAACAGCACTAAACTGTGCCACATCCAAAGCACACCCCAGTTCTCCAATACGACCGCATGGTGCGTTTCACGGAACCAGCGCGCCACGACCTGAGTGATCCTGCCGCTGCGCGCTTGAACGGGTTCATCGTTCAGAAACGCACGTAAATCGCGCGCCAGATCACCGGCGGTCGCATAGCGCAAGTCGGGCGGCTTTTGCAAACAACGGATGACGATCATTTCCAGATCCCGATCAATTCTTGGATCCAGCAGGCGCGGGGCAGGAGGTTCGATCTCCATGATTTTGAGCGCAAGCTGTACCGGCGAGTCGCCCAGAAACGGTGGCCGGCCAGTCAGCATGTGATACAAGACCGATCCGAGGCTATAAATATCCGCTGCCGGTCCCACCAACCAATTTCGACCGGAGGCTTGTTCGGGTGACATATATAGCGGCGTGCCAACCACAGCGCCAGTGCGCGTCAAACTATCGCTGCTGCTGTCGTTGACTTTGGCCAAGCCAAAATCGGAAACGCGCGCTTGACCTTGAGCATCCAGCAGGATGTTGGAGGGTTTGAGATCTCGATGCAACACGCCGCGCTGATGCGCGAAATCGATCGCTTCACTGATCTGCACCATAATACGCGCTGCCGCGCGACCTTCTAACGGGCCTCGATGTAGACGCTCGGCCAGTGTCTCGCCGCTGACATACAGCATGCTGAAAAATGGATGGCCATCGATTTGTCCGACTTCATAAACCGGAACGATTCCGGGATGATCCAGCCTGGCGGTCGCTTCCGCTTCCACAAAAAATCGCTGCCGATCTTGAGCAGTGATCAGGCGGTCCTGCCGAATCATCTTAATAGCGACGTCGCGATGCAAACTGGGTTGCCTGGCTCGATAGACAATTCCCATGCCTCCGCCACCGATTTGCTCAAGCAACTGGTATTGGCCAAAGTTAGCGCGAACGAGTTCGTTGCCTGGCGCTGGCGGTAAGACAACACCATGAGTGTTCGAACTGGCAAGTTTCGCTTGCGAACCAACGTTTTGAGCAACAACCATCGTGCCCCACAGCATTCGCAGGTCGGCAGCAAACTGCGGGTACATCGCGCATAATTCTGCCAATTCAAGTTGCTCGCCCTGTCGCAAGCGATCAGCCACATCGCTGATTACGCGAGCGAGCGCCGCTTCGCGATCGTTTTCTGTTTCCGCACCGTCTACCGGCGTGGTCATCGCTGGGATTCCTGGGGACCGATGGAATCGTCTTCGTCGACTAGCAACCTGCGCAACCGTTTCAAAGCGCGCAAGTACCGCATGCTGGCGGCCGGTTCGCTCAACCCCAAGCACGTCGCAATCTCTTGATTTCCAAGTTGCTCGTAATGCCTCATGAGAATGACTTCGCGATCATCGTCGCCCAACTGTTCGATCGCCGCCTCGACACCTGCGACGACCTCCCGTTGAGCCGCGGCGGCGGCCGGAGTCAACTGGTGATCGCGAAGCTGGCCAATCAACTCCAAGGAAGATTCATCCATGCCGCCAACGGAAAAAGTATGTTCGCGATCGATGCTCCGTTTCGCAGAAACTCGATGGCGGCGATGGGCATCGATGATGCGGTCCAAGGCGATCTGGCGAATCCAGAGACTGAACGGTAACGACGGATGATTCAGATAGTCGCGCAATCGCCGGTTGGCTTCGATCAGTACATCTTGCACGATATCGCTGACATCGACGCGGCGCTTGATCCGTTGGTCCAGCCGAACATCAACGATGCGATGTAATAATTCTCGATGCTGACCTAGCAGGCTCTCCACTGCCGACGCGTTACCGTCACGGGCTGCTTGCAATAATTTGTCGGTTCGATCAGCGGTTGGCCAGACGGGATCGGTCATGCTCAATTCCCTCTCAACTTTGGTGTTCATTGTAGTCGGTTGACGATCAATGCATGACCCCGCTGTGGCTCGTCCCAGCGGAATTTGGGTCTCTGCACTATCGAGTACAAATGTGAGAGGTTCAATCTGGTGACGATACCGGCCGGACCGAAATAGAGCAGAAACTCTATGTCCTCTGGAACACGCCACAGCGCCGAGCGTTTACAGTTGCGCGTCTGCTTGACGTTCTTTTGTAGTGCTGAAACTCACACTCCGCTGGGACGAGCCGCAGTGGGGCACTCTTGTGCATCGCCATGGATTGCAGAGCGAACCACGACTATGATTCGAATTTGCCGCGAATGAATTCGTCCATCATTTTCCAGCCTTCGGGAAACGCTACAGGAGATTGGCGAGCGTGCGATTCTGAGTAACCCGAGGCAGCATGTTTCGTGATGCCGGTTCCGCACACGGCTATGGGTACCATGCCATGACTGTGTTTCTTGGTCGAACAAGGTGTCGGATGGTCGGGCAAAACGAGCAGGCGATATTCCGAAAACGTTTGCAGCTTGCTCAAGACTGGACCGACAACATGTCGATCGATCGCCTCGAGAGCTTTGATCTTTTCTTCGTGGCGACCTTCGTGGGATGCTTCATCGGTAGCTTCGACATGTACGCACACGATATCGTATCGATCCAGAGCCTCAACGGCTGCCTGCCCTTTACCGGCGTAATTAGTATCGAGGTAACCCGTCGCACCTTCGACTTCGATGCGATCCCAACCCGCTAGTGCAGCCAGACCTCTGAGCAAATCGACAGCGGTAATCATCGCGCCGCGCAAGCCATACTTTTCTTTGAACTGCGGCAGCGTTGGACTGCGTCCCAGGCCCCACAGCCACACGTTGGTAGCCGGTCGCTTGCCCTGCATTCGTCGCTCGATATTCACAGGGTGGTCGGCAAATAGTTCTACGCTGCGGTTCATCAAGTCGACCAATAAATCGCTTCCCAAACCACGCGGATACTCGTCGTCGATCTTCTGGTCGGTAATGTCATGGGGCGCCCGTGTGCGAGTCTCCGAGTTAAAGGGAGTTGTTTGTCCGGGTTGGCCTCGATAGATCAGCAAGTTGCGATAGCTGACTCCAGGTGTGAATTGCAGTTGGTCGCTGCCGACGGACTGTTGCATAGCGCGGAGCAATTCAGTGGCTTCGGATGTCGAGATGTGATCAGCAGTGAAGTCGACCATGACACCATCGACCACCGTGACCAAATTGCAGCGCACGGCCCAGTCTCCATCGGCCAGTTGAATTCCTTGCGCTGCGGCTTCGATGGGAGCTCGGCCAGTGAAGAAATGATTTGGATCATAGCCGAACAAAGTCATATTAGCGACTTCGCTGCCAGCAGGCAGGTGTCCGGGAACGTTATCGGTTTGGCCAATCAAACCCGTTTGGACCACTCGATCCATATTTGGAATGTCGGCAACTTCCAGCGGAGTTCGACCTTGCAAGGCGTCGAGCGGCAAATCGGAACATCCGTCGGGGATTACGATAGCGTACTTCATTGCATTCCTAGCACTACAGTTTGGGCTCTTCCATCACGCGCATGCGAACACTCGAGCCACGAACTACGGGCAAATCGCGAATTCGCTCCACCGCGCCTCGGGCCGCTCCTTCGGGAGCTTCGTGAGTCATGATGACCAGCGGCAACCACGGCGAAGCGGAGTTCGGCTCGGGTTCGTGCTGGATCACAGATGCTATCGAAATTTGGTGCTGGCCAAGAATCGAAGTAATTTGAGCCAGTACTCCTGGTTCGTCCACAACCAGAAATCGCAAATAGTATCGGCCTGGCAAGTCATCGAATGGACGCAGCGCGACCGTAGCTTCTTTGGCACTCCACAGTTCGAGCGTTTGAAAGGTGATTTTCGCTCGGCCAACGGCAACGTCAATCATGTCGGCGACGACTGCAGAGGCAGTAGGCATTTGCCCTGCACCCTGTCCATGAAAAAACAAATCGCCCACCGCATCACCGACGACATTGATTGCGTTGTAATTTCTGCGCACTTCTGCCAGCGGCCTACCCGAACGGATTAGCGTGGGTGCGACGCTCAGTTCCAGTCCGCCGTCGGTCAACCTGGCGCACGCCAGCAGTTTGATGCGATATCCCAGCTCTCCGGCGAACCGAATATCCTGAATATCCAAAGTGTCGATGCCAACTCGTGGAATCTCTTTCCAATGAATGCGCGCGCCAAATGCCAAATGCGCCAAGATGGCCAGCTTCTGCGCAGCATCGCTGCCATCGACATCCATGGTGGGATCAGATTCCGCGTAACCTAGTCGCTGAGCCTCCTTGAGAGCGCGATCGTATTCCCAACCCTTTTCGTCCATCTGAGTCACGATAAAGTTGCTGGTACCGTTCAATATTCCCTGGAGTGATAGGATTTGATTTGCGGACAAGCATTGGCTGATGTTCGCGATAATGGGAATGCCGCCCGCGACGGCTGCTTCGAAGGCAATGCATCGCCCCAATTGGCGCGCTCGATCGAACAATTCGCCTCCATGTTCGGCCAACAAGGCTTTATTGGCAGTCACCACGTCTTTCCCGGCATCGAGCAGCTTCAGCGTATAAGTCCGCGCCGGCTCCAGCCCACCGACCAACATCGCGACCACTGAAATCTCTTTATTTTCGAGAATATCGTCCAGCCGCTGCGTAATCACACCTGCGGGCATTTCGTAATCCCGCAGCTTGTTCATGTCGCGCACCACTCCTTTTTCCAGCCACAGCGTGCGACCAGCATGGCGAGCTGTACGATCCCCGTGCTCGACCAAAAGTCGAGCGACCCCGCAACCAACTGTGCCGACTCCGACAATTCCGACCTTCGTCTTTTCCATCATCTCTCTGGTCTAAGCGAACGCTAGCAAGCTGAAACTGAGCATATCCTAAACGAAAACCCCATGTTCGTGGAAGGGACAACCGGTTCCACTTGCCGGCGAGCGTATAGTCGACGACCAAACCGCCGCCAAAGAAACGGCGTTCTAAATTTCGCATTGTGACCACAACTCACCGATAGATTCTGATATTTCTCGCGCCTATTCCACAACGGCAGTACGCCATATCATTCTGTGGAATGACAGATAGCGAATAGCAAATGGATAATAACAAATGGCAAAAGGCGACCACATTTATGTTCGATCTACAGCGGGGCCGGTTGTCTACCAACATCATGGAATCGACATCGGCGATGGAACGGTAATCCACTTGGCCGCGTCGGCAGGAGAGCGTATTTCGATTGTCGACAAATCTGCCAAATTCGCTGTCCGGCGCGAATCGATGGAAGAGTTTGCTCAAGGTAAAACGATCAACGTCGTGCACCACCAAGATCGCTTGTCGCCAGAGACTACCGTGGCCATTGCTCAGTCTCTAGTAGGACGCCAAGGATATCATTTGCTCGACGGCAATTGTGAGCATTTCGCTACCCTGTGCGCGACAGGCAAGGCAAAAAGTCGCCAAGTTGAATTCGGGCAAAGTGCACTTGCCACTTTGGCATCGGTGGCCGTGAAGACCGCTTGGGCCGCATCGACGATGATTGGTGTTCGAACGTTGGGAGCACGCGTAACAAGTCGCTTGGCAATGAAACTGCATCCGCTTTCCCTAGCGGCCGATGGTGTCGAGTTACTGATGATCGCATCCTCCTGCGCCGTTGGATTGCCAGACGCGACTGGAAAGCGATTGGCGCGAGCCAGCGGCGACCTGACGGCACTGGGAATTGGCTGTGTCGTAGCGGGGCCCGTCGGTGGTCTAACATGGTTGGCAATTCATCGCAGTAGCACTGCCATTGCCGACCGAATGTGTCAAAAAGTTCGGATGTCGTTATGAGATGGGATACTTCGCTGTACGACGGCAGGCATTCGTTCGTCACACAATACGGCGAGGAATTGCTGACGTTGCTCAAGCCTGAGCGAGGTGAACGCATCCTCGATATCGGTTGTGGAACAGGACATTTGACTGCTCAAATCGCCGCTGCCGGAGCAATCGTAACAGGCTTGGATCATTCCGAGGAAATGCTCGAGGTCGCGAGACGAAATTATCCAGAGCTCCGATTCGTGCAAGCGGACGCGGCGCAGTTTACTTTGGAACAGTCGTTCGATGCAGTGTTCTCCAACGCCGCTTTGCACTGGGTGCATCGCGCAGAGGATGCGGTTCGCTGCATGTCGCGTGCGCTGCGCACCGATGGACGATTTGTTGTCGAGTTTGGGGGACACGGAAACGTGCGCCAAATCTGTTCTGCATTGGAGCATGCGCTTGTCGAGTTATTGGGCAAGTCAATCACCGTCGAGAATTACTTTCCCAGCATCGCACAATACTCTTCGCTACTAGAGAAATACGGCATCGAAGTTTCCTTCGCCACTCTGTTCGATCGTCCAACTCGGTTGGACGACGGAGCAGATGGACTTGCCAATTGGATTCGCATGTTTCGTCGTGGTGTGCTCGACGAATTAACTGCCGATCAGCAACGCCAGCTTATCGACGCAGTCGAAGACCGGCTACGTCCATCTCAGTATCGAGACCACGCTTGGTATGCCGACTATCGACGCTTGCGAATCGTCGGTCAAAAACTGTCTACAAGTATTTGAAATTGTCATCGGACCCCTCCAAACTCTCTACCACACCCAAACGAGAGGGGCAGTTCAATTGACCTCTCCCTGCTAGTTCGGTAGCATCTAATGCAGGATGACAGTGGGCTGACAAGCGTTATCGCGATGAATTTTTCAGAGGATATCCGTGATGAGTGGCAGTTCTTGTGCTTCGAGAACATCGTTGGTTGCGTTCCTCTTTATTAGCTCATTTGTACCAGCCACCGAGCCAGTGTCCAAGGAAAGTGCCCAGCAAGCGGTGATCTTTGAAAAAACTGTACGCCCGCTGCTGGTCGAGCACTGCCTGAAATGTCACGGACAAGAAAAGCAAGAGGGCGGTTTACGCTTGGACTCGCTGAACGCGATGCTGCGTGGTGGCGACAGCGGGCCGGCGATCGTCGTCGGCGACATCGAGAACAGTTTGCTGATCGCTGCTATACACCACGATGGTTTGGAGATGCCGCCCAGCGGCAAGTTGTCTGAAGATAAGATCAGCGCACTGGCAGAGTGGATTTCGCAAGGTGCTCACTGGCCCAAAGTCGAAGGAGCGATCAAGAATCAGTCGCGCGGATTTTCCGACGCGGATCGCAGCTACTGGGCTTTTCAACCGTTGGCCAAGATTCAAGTCCCAGAGGTTACAGCGAATCCCCAAGCCGATCGAATCCGCACCGACGTCGATCGATTCATTCTGAGCAAGCTCGCCGACCGGCGATTGTCGTTGGCTCCCGAAGCCGGTCGACAGGCACTCGCGCGAAGATTGTACTTTGATTTGCTTGGTTTGCCGCCAACTCCGCAAGAGATGCGTCAGTTTCTAGACGACCGCGATGAAGGCGCTTACCAGCGGTTGGTGGATCGGTTGCTGGACGATCGCAGGTATGGCGAGCGGTGGGCTCGTCACTGGTTGGATCTAGTTCGTTATGCAGAATCGGACGGATTCAAACAAGACGCCTATCGCCCCACAGCTTATCTGTACCGGGATTATGTCATCCAAGCGTTCAATGACGATAAACCTTACGACATGTTCGTTCTCGAACAACTCGCTGGCGACGAAATGCCTGGCGCGACGCTCCCGAGGCTTGCCGCGACCGGCTTTCTAAGACACTGGATTTACGAGTACAACCAACGCGATGTGCGTACTCAATGGAGTAACATACTGAACGACTTGACCGACGTTACCGGCGACGTATTTCTCGGTTTGAGTGTCGGCTGTGCTCGCTGTCACGATCACAAGTTCGATCCATTGTTGCAAAAGGACTACTATCGGCTGCAAGCTTGTTTTGCTCCCTTCCTGCCCAACGATTCGGTACCGTACGGCAGTGAGCAACAATTGGCGGAATATCGCGAGCGATTGGCGCATTGGGAGTCGGCAACATCGCAGATCCGCAATCAGTTGGCCGAATTGGAGGAACCTCCGCGCAAGAAAGTTGCGACCACCGCCATTGAAAAATTTCCACACGACATTCGGCCGCTGCTGCGCAGAATGAGCGACGAGCGTTTGCCGCTGGAAAAGCAGATCGCCGATTTGGCATTCCGGCAAGTTACCAACGAATGGAACACGCTGGATTTCGCCAAGACACTCAAGGGCGAAGACAAACAGCGCTGGACCACGTTGCGAGATGAGCTGAAAAAATTCGATCATTTGAAGCCAGCAGCCATGCCGACCATGTTGGTTGCCGGCGATGTTGGAAACGTCGCTCCGCCGGTACACATTCCTCAAGCTAAGTCAGTATCCGAAGCGATCCAGCCGGAGTCACTGGAGATTCTTGGCGGCACAGAACTGATGGCGGTTCCCTCGTCCGATGGCAAATCGACGGGTAGGCGAACCGCATTGGCCAATTGGATCAACTCGCCCGATAATCCGCTAACGCACCGCGTAATCGTCAACCGAGTATGGCAGTACCATTTTGGAAATGGATTGGTTGCCAATTCCAGCGATTTTGGCCGACTCGGACAGCCGCCGACCCATCCCGAATTGTTGGACTGGCTTGCGCAGTGGTTTTTGGAAAATGGCCGCAGCGTCAAGCAACTCAGTCGTTTGCTGGTAACTTCCGCCGTTTACCGCCAAGCTTCGCACCATCCTGCCGCAACCACTTACGCTCGCAGCGACGAACACAATCGAATGCTCTGGCGATTTCCGGCTCGGCGATTGGACGCCGAGCAAATTCGCGATGCCATGCTAGCGGCCGCCGGACAAATGGACGAGCAAGTCGGTGGACCGGCGGAGGCTCACACAAGCTACCGCAGGACGATCTACACCAAGGTCATGCGCAACACACCCAATCCGCTGTTATCGACGCTGGATGCTCCTGATGGTACATCGAGTGTCGCCAAGCGCAGTACGACTACGACGGCGGTCCAAGCATTGCTGCTGGCCAATTCACCATGGCCGATTGAGTTGGCCGTAAAAATGGCGGAGTCCATAATAGTCTCTGCCAGCTTGTTAGAGCAGCAAATCGAAGTTGTCTATTGGCGGTGCTTTCAACGCGCGCCTACGGACGAGGAGCTAGCCCGCGCAATGAACTTCTTGCAGTTACAAGCTGCTGCGGTTGCCAGCGAAAGCCAGCCCAGCCCAGCCGAGAAAAATTTGGATGAAAAATACTCCTTAGGTTCGGTGCCATTGGCAGACCTTTGTCATGTGCTAATGAATTCCAGTGAATTTATATATATCGACTGAAGAAATTAACTATGGCAAATAGAGTGCGTGGAACCGGCTATCGATCTCGTCGCGATATGTTGCTACGAGCGGGCGCCGGTTTTGGCGCGTTGGCTTTGCATGGCTTGTCATCTCAGTCGTCATCGGCATCATCGGTTGATGGTCCTCGATCGGCAGCTAACCCCACTGGCGCACCGCATGTGACGCCACTGGCAAAGAACATCATCTTTGTGTTCCTTGAGGGTGGTCCCAGTCACATCGATTTGTTCGATCCCAAGCCGCAGCTTAACAAGCTTGCCGGCCAGCCGCTGCCAGCCAGCTTTGGCCCGATCATTACACCGATGGGTGAATACGATGCACCGCTGATGGCATCCAAGCGCAAATGGAGCCGCCATGGCCAAAGCGGTTTGTGGTTTTCAGATTGGATTCCACACATCGCCCAGTGCGCGGATGATCTCACGGTGATTAGATCCTGCTGGGGCAACGGGCTGAACCATTCCAACGGTGTGTGCCAGATGAATACTGGTTCCATCTTGGCAGGTCGTCCGTCGTTGGGCGCATGGGTGACCTATGGGCTCGGCACTGAGAATACGAACTTGCCTGCTTTTGTGGTAATCGAAGACGAAGCGGGTAAGGTAATTAATGGGCCCAGGAATTGGAGCACAGCGTTCATGCCGGCGGCCTATCAAGGAACTCCGATTGGAACAGGGCCAGAACCCATTCGATATCTCAAGACTCCCGACTCGATCGGTGCCAGTCGGCAACACGCAAAGATTCAGTTGCTGGATGAGATCAATCGTCGTTATGCAGAAGCGCGTCCTGAGAATTCTGAACTCGAAGCGCGAATACGCTCTTATGAACTCGCCTTCAAGATGCAAACCGAGGCGCCCGAAGCCGTCAATTTTGCCGAAGAGACCCAGGAGACTCTGGACCTATACGGTATCGATAAAAAGGAAACTGAAGTATTTGGCCGCAATTGTTTACTAGCCAGACGATTAGTTGAGCGTGGCGTCCGATTCGTTCAACTCTATCACGGAGCCGGCAGCCGCTGGGACGCTCATACAAAGATCGAATCCAATCACTCCGGATTGTGCAAAGGGAGCGATCAACCTGTGGCCGGACTGATTCGCGATCTGAAACAGCGAGGACTGCTCGATTCGACGCTGGTGATTTGGGGCGGCGAGTTCGGACGAACTCCGATGAGCGAGAAAGGGGACGGACGCGACCACAATCCGTATGGTTTCACTATGTTCATGGCTGGCGGAGGTGTGAAGGGCGGTCAGGTCGTTGGTTCGACGGACGAGCTTGGCTTGCACGCGGTCGAAGATCGATTGCACGTTCATGATCTGCACGCCAGCATTTTGTATTTGCTTGGCCTCGACCATTGGCAACTTGTCTATTCCAACCAAGGACGGCCCGAGCGCGCCACGCAAAACGAAGGCAAGGTCTGCAGGAAGTTATTTGCGTAAATCAGCCGTAGCGCTCAGTTCACTGCTGGGCAGCTTCTACCAGCTCTTGCGTTAGCGCCAACGGTGTCAACTGAATTTCATGACGACGATCAGGATTCACGAATACTCGCACGCGCTTGACAAAGTCGTCGAACTGTCGAGTCGCTAGAGCCTGGACCACCGGTGACATGTCGCCAAGCTGCTGAAACGAATTGGAGATCCCACGGCATTTTACAGGCAGTTGAAATTGTACTTCGAGTTTCACCGGAGGCGCGTCGATGAGCACGTCTGTGGCGCGCAGAGGACTGGCAAGTTGACGACTGAGTCTTTCCGCGAGCTTCGCTGCGATCGAAACCAGTTCGCTGTACGGCCTTCGCGCAAGCAGTTGATGCGCGGCCGCGTTCTCTACAAAACTGAATTGCAACAGCCGCTTGAATAGTTTGCGTTGTGGACCAAACAATCCTTCGGCGAGCGACAACAATCCGGCATCAGATTGCGCCCGCAACAATAATTGCTCAGCCATCTGAGCATCACTCAGTTTCAACCAATCGCTGGGGTTGGCTGTGGCCGCGAGTGCAAACACCAAGCGCTGGAACATGGCCGTAGCGCTGCGCACGGCGTGGTGCCAGTAGACTTCGCTGAACATGACGTAGCGCGAAAACACCATCATCTCCGCAGCGGTTTTTCCTTTTTCCGTGATTGCGATCTCGCGTCCATTGGGGCCGATGCAAAGGCTGCCGATCAACCGGCGAGTATCAAAGTTTCGACCGTACGGGACACCTGCGTGCAAACTGTCGCGCTGCAAATAATCCAGTTTGTCGATATCCACCGGACCGCTCAGCAAGCCGCGCAGCAATGGCCAACGCGCGCCGGACGAATCGCTGGATATAATCGCAGCCACATCGTGGGGATCGACATCCCATTGTTGCCGGAGCACATCTGCCAAGTCGCCCGTTGTGATCAACTCGCGAGAGAGTTCTTCGTGGCGTGGCACATGTGGCAACTGCATGTCTTCGATCGCATGGCACATCGGCCAATGCCCCACGTCGTGCAGCAACGCCGAAACGAGGAATAGCTTGGCTTCGATTTCACCGGTCCGTGCGACGAATTCCGTATCCTGCGCGAGGTGGCCAAGCACTTGGATCGCATTTCGAAAAACACCCAAACTGTGCTCCAGCCGTGTGTGGTTCGCGCCCGGGTACACCAGGTTGACCAACCCTAACTGCGAGATCCTGGACAGTCGTCGCATTGCTGGAGTATCGATGAGCGAAATCACCCGCGGCGTCACGGGCACATCCAACTCAGGTGGGATTCGCAGCAAGGAAACTGCCGAATGCGATTGTGCGATTTCGGGCAACCGTAGGTAGCTCAAGCTTAAATCCTTTCCTGCCAGCGAATCGGCAGCACAGATGTTTGAGTAATTTGATAGATTTAGGTCGATGTCAACTGCTGAATATGCCAGTTAACTCCAAAACCACAAGCGGACAGTGCAACGCCGTACTGATCGACCCTTAGACAATCGCGTGAAAGCTATGAGCGCTCAAAATCGTTTACAGTTTGGTCTGATCGCGAGCGTTTTGGCGCTGAGCACTTCGCAGGCAAGCGCCCAGCCGCAACAACTGGCGCCTGCCAAGGCCGTCGGAACTATCCGTGTGGCGAGCTATAATGTTTCGTTCAATCGAAAAATGGCCGGTGAATTAACTCGGGATTTGCGAGACAGACACCCTCAAGTCATTGAGATTGCCGCGATTATTCGGGCGTTGCAGCCGGATATATTACTACTGAACGAAATCGATTTCTCTTCTGAAGAAGACCATGCCGCACTCTTTGCCGATCAACACTTGGCCGACCAAAATACCGACTTGCTGGGCCATTCTGCTTGGCCAATGCCCCATCGATTTAGTGCACCGGTGAACACTGGTGTTGCCAGCGGACTGGATTTGAACCAAGACCACCAGCTCGGATCACCCGAGGACGCTTGGGGATTTGGCGTTTTCCCTGGCCAATACGGCATGGCAATTCTCAGCCGATACGAAATTGACCGCAGCGAAATTCGTACTTTCCAAAACTTCCTGTGGTCGAGTATGCCCGGCGCGCTTCGTCCGCGAGCACTAGGTTCTCCTGAATTTTATACCGAAGAAGTCTGGAAAAAACTCAGGCTCTCTTCCAAGAGTTTTTGGGATGTACCCATCCAGACACCGCACGGGAAGGTCCATATTCTGTCCAGCCATCCCACGCCGCCTGCCTTTGACGGCCCAGAAGATCGCAACGGGTGCCGCAATCACGATGAGATTCGGATGATTTCGGATTACATTTCGACTGACCAATCGAGTTACCTGGTCGATGATCGTGGTGGTCGAGGTGGCATTGCGGCAACCAGCAAATTTGTAATCGTTGGCGACTTGAATGCCGATCCCGTCGATGGCAATAGTCGCTCACAGGCGATTCGGCGGATACTCGCGCACCCGCTGGTACAATCGGCGCCGACGCCAACCAGCCGCGGTGCTGTGTCGGCCGCACAACAGCAGCGAGGCGCCAACGAACACCATCATGGCAAACCTGAAACGGACACTGCTGACTTTTCAGATCAAGTGGTGGGCAATTTGCGTGCAGATTATGTTTTGCCAAGCCAGCACTTCAAGATCATCAATACCGGAGTTGTTTGGCCGCATCGGGAGGACTTTGACCCTGCGGTCTTCCCTAGAATTCAAGATGCGATCCACGCGACTGATCATCGACTAGTTTGGATCGATGTCGGCGCGAAGCTTTGATCTGGCCTCCCTGCGGTTTAGGGGCTTGGTTGCAAGGAAATTGGGCTGTAGGTATTCTATTGATCTGTTGTTGGCTAGCTGAGTCGCTTTAGTCGATGTTAATGGCTTACCAACTCACGCTGGTAGTTAGGTGCAACCGTGTGAGGTGGCTGAGTATTGTGATTCGGTGTTGAACCACACTGTGTTTCTTTGTTCCCTCACCGATGTGCGAAGTCGAATTAGGCTAACGACTACTTTTCGCTTGCGTGGCATCCTCGTCGCGCGCTTCGACTTCGCATGTCGTCCTTTTATTAATCCCGCCATAGGCCTCACCTCGATAGATACGTTAGGAATCCGAACATGACACAAGAAATTAATCCTGTGATGACCAACCCGGTTGATAGTAGCGTCAAGCTCGACAATGCATCGCGACGAAATTTCATCAAGGGTTCGTCTCTGCTGGTTGCAGGCGGAACGATGATTGGCAGTTTGCCGATCGCCCGCGCAGCGCATGCGTTTGGTTCGGATGCCATCAAGCTTGGGCTGATCGGCTGCGGCGGACGAGGCAGCGGCGCCGCGGTACAAGCCATGAATACCAAAGGGGGTGAAGTACGCATCACGGCTATGGCCGATATCTTTGAAAACCGCATGGTTCAAGCGACTCGTAGTATTCTGAAGGATCATCCTGACAAATACGATGTAAAAGACGGTACGCGTTTTATCGGCATCGACGCTTACAAGAAACTACTGGATACCAATGTCGATATCGTGGTTCTCGCGACTCCTCCAGGCTTCCGTCCAGTGCATTTCGAAGCGGCCATTGATGCGGGCAAGCATGTGTTTGCAGAAAAGCCAGTTGCGTCCGATGCGCCGGGCGTGCGCCGATTCCTGAAGGCGAACGAAAAAGCCAAAGAAAAGAATTTGGCAGTAGCGGTCGGATTGCAGCGACATCACGAAGTCGCCTACGTCCAAACTATGGAGCAACTCAAAAACGGCGCCATCGGGGATATTGTATTTTGCCGTTGTTACTGGAACAGCACCGGCGTGTGGACTCGCAATCGTGAAGAAAAAGAGTCAGAACTCGAGTACCAAATGAAGAACTGGTACTACTTCACGTGGTTGAGCGGCGATCATATTGTGGAGCAGCACATTCACAATATTGATGTGATTAACTGGTTGATGGATGGCCACCCGGTGAAAGCCAACGGCATGGGCGGCCGACAAGTTCGGACCGGCAAGGAGCATGGGCACATCTATGACCACCATGCCGTCGAGTATACTTACGCCAATGGCGTTACCATGCTCAGCCAATGCCGCCATATGAACGATTGCTGGGGCCAGGTCTCAGAGTTCGCTCACGGTACCAAGGGTTGGTGCGATATCAGCGGAGGCAAGATTTACGATCGCGATAATAAGCTGACCTGGTCAACCAAGGGCAAACGCGATGGCCATCAGGAAGAGCACCACGACCTGTTCGCGATGCTGCGCGAAGGGAAGATTCCCAACGAAGGACAATACGGTGCGGACAGTACCATGACCGCGATCATGGGACGCATGGCGACCTATAGCGGCAAGACGCTCACTTGGGATCAGGTCTTTAACAGCGAATTGGAACTAGCAAACTTTGCTGGATTCAAATCGTTTGACGATCCCGCTCCGGTCCAGCCTTTGGCCGACGGCTCCTACGAAATTCTGCAACCCGGCAGCAACCTTAAGAAAATCTTGTAGAGAGAGTAGAGCAATTGTCCTCAATTGCTCAGTGTCGATTGGGACCAGGTTAGGCGAGCGGCAGAATGATTCTTACCAATACAAGCCCGATGCGCAAGCGAGTGTATGCCAGGATTGACGCACTCGCTTGCGCATCGGGCTTGTACTGGTAAGAATCATTCTGCTGCTCGCCTTAGAGACGATTGAGTACAATCGTTTTACTCTAGGACAATAGCCAATTAATGACTCCGTCGTGAGGGTAGTTGAGTCGCTATTGTTCTATGGCTAGCACATATAGCGACCTGGCGTGCAATTCATAGACGGCGAGCAACTCGTCGGCATGGGGTTCACGAGTTAGAGCGAGCTGGCAAAGCCCGCGTGACTCGCTGATCACTGTCGACTTCAGACTCCAGCGCCACACAATCGGAAAGACTCGCCGCCCCTCGTCAGCGAGAATTCTGAGTTGAGCAATGTCAGCGACTATTCGTGAGATCGATCGAATACTTCTCAGCTCGATCAGCCCGCGATCGTTCTACAAAGATTTGCCAAATTGCAGTGTTCTCAGTGACTTAATGCGTGAGAGGTGCTCAACGCTCGTGTCAGTCGGAATTCGCGGCAGCGTGAGGTTCATTTCAGCCCGTCACGCAGATCATGAACATTGAAGAAGATTGAGCTCGCACGATCACGCGCAAGGAACTCATCCGCAAACTCCTCCGTAACTAACAAATTCTGCACAATCACAACATCCTAAATCACCAACAATTCATCGATCGAGAATTCTGCGGCTGCGGTTTACTTGCGAACTCCAGTTCAGTCTGCGGGGGAGACGCCAAGTTTTATGGTTGGTTAGGCGCAATACCGTTCAACGAACGTGGGATAAGCTTCCAGCTTGTCAATATCTTGTGCAAGCAATGGCGAAACTCCGCTACAGGTTGACAAGCTGGAAGCTTATCCCACGTTCGTTGAACGGTATTGCGCCTAAGCGATTGGAACTATCGAGGACCAACGCTCTACTCTCACGAGGCAGTCGCCGGCTAGCCAATTGCAGGGGGGTCTGTTCCCTACGCCTGTTAAAGTCGACCTGAATTCTTCAGGCTCTCTAGAATGCCGCCCATTTTGCGTCTAGGCGCAGACCATCTGAGTGACAACTATCAACTGATCGGTACAATTGGTATTCAACACAGGGTTTATCGTGGTGTTCACCGGTTGTGTCTGTTCAATCAAATCGGTTTGCCGCATATTCGTTCACGAAGGATCGTGGGTGATGCGGAACGCCAGTCGGAAAAACAACGGATGTCGAACCTGCTTATCATTGCCGCAGTACTTGTAGTCGCTTTTTTAGCAAGTTTGCTAATCACGCCCATCGTACGCCGATTGGCCCTAGCTTGTGGAATAGTCGACCGGCCGGACCCCTTGAGAAAACTGCATGGCCGAGTCGTTGCGCGTGCGGGGGGCGCAGCAGTGCTGCTCTCGATGCTGGTGGGTTGTTTGGTGGCGTTTGTCGTCGCATTCCGAATGGACAGGATTCCCGCCGATGCCTGGATTTCGTATGGAGGAATTCTGGCGGTCATGATTGGCATATGTGCGTTGGGATTGGCTGACGATATTTGGGGATTGCGCGGTCGGCAAAAACTGTTTGGGCAATTTGTGCTCGCATCTTTCCTAGCGTTTACGGGTTACTTGATCGACCATATTGACATACTGGGTCAAACCGTTTCATTAGGGTATTTGGCATTGCCCGTTACCGTTATCTGGTTATTAGCGACCACCAACGCGTTGAATCTGATTGACGGTTCCGACGGTTTTTGCGCGATGATCGGCGCAATCATTTGCGGTTCGTTGGCGGTGATGGCCGCGTATTATGGCAATCTGGCCGAGGCGGCAATAGCAATTGCAATGTGTGGCGCATTGTTAGGTTTCTTGTACTTCAATTTTCCGCCCGCATCCATTTTTCTTGGCGATTCCGGCAGTTTGTTGATTGGACTGATAACCGGAGCGCTGGCGATAAGGTGTTCATTGAAGGGGCCAGCCACGGTTGCGCTGTTGGCGCCCGCCTCGCTTCTAGTCATTCCTCTGTTCGATTCCGCTATGGCCATTTTGCGGCGCAAGCTAACGGGCAGGAGCATATTCACAACCGATCGGGCTCATATCCATCACACACTCAAGAATTATGGTTTTTCGGACAAAGGCTTATTGGCGATCGCGGCTGCGATGTGCTTGTTTGTGTCGCTGGGCGCGATTAGCGGACTGTGGTTTAAGAGCGAACTACTGGCGCTGGGATCGGCCTCGACGGTCGTGGCGATATTGATCGCCTCCAAGATATTTGGATTTGCCGAAATGTCGTTGTTGGCTCGCCGAGTCGGACATTTTGCGGCAAGCATGCTTGAACCCGCACGCGGTTCCGGCCAAAAAATCCATCAAAAAGCTGTACGTTTACAAGGTACGCGAAGCTGGGAGTTAATCTGGGCAACGCTGACAGAGTTTGCCGAACGACAACAGCTTAGCAAAGTACATTTGGACTTGAATGTGCCTTGGCTGCACGAGGGGTTTCATGCGACCTGGCAGAGGAGCAGGATGCCTGACCGGCTGGAACGATGGTCCACCAGCCTACCGCTGTATGCCGACGGTCGATTGGCAGGTCGGCTCGACGTGGTTGGTCCCGTTGCTGACGGAAAGGCTTTTCATGCTTTGTCACAACTGGCCGAGATTCTTGAAGATATGGGGCCTCAGCTAGAGGCATTGGTCGCCAGCAGCACCAACGAGCCGATGATCAAGCTGGCTATTCCACAGAAAGAAGAATCGGAAATTGAAGCCTCGATTCCCAGTCGAGCCTCGTGATTTCTATGTCTACATGGGTTTGATGTGTCAGCGAAACAACGTCGGTCGCAGCCATTGATTCGCTGAGCGAACCACGACCATCGCGCGGCTGTAAGAAAACCGATTGTGACAAATGCTCCGTTCCAGGCGCATGCTCATTTGATAGTGATTGACGCGAAGTTAGGCATTGATTGGAATGCCCATCAAACCTGATCTATAATCTTGCTCCGATACGATATGGTAGTGTGCCGGTAATCTTCTATCTATGCCATCGAATGGGACTTCGGCTTGGTCGATCATTGTCCCCAGCATTTTTCGAGCCTAGTATATGCCTATTCTTGCCCGTGAACCCGATATATTTCCGGAGAACTTGCTTGAACAGTGCGATGCACTCAGCAAATCGTGGTGGGCAATGTACACGATGTCTCGGCAAGAAAAGAAGTTCATGCGTCTGTTGACGAAGGAGGCAATTTCTTTCTACTGCCCAATCATCCCTCGCCGATATCGGTCAGCGGGGGGTCGATTCCGAACCAGTTATGAGCCGCTGTTCCCAAACTATGTCTTCATTTGTGGCGATGAAGAATCGCGATACCGCGCAGTATGCACAGGTTGCATCAGCCGTTACTTGCCCATCGAAAGAGTCGATGAGTTGGTTGAGGATTTGCGGCAAGTTCAGCGATTGGTGGCTACCGACGCTCCGCTAGCTCCCGAACGACGGCTGGAGCCAGGGATGAAAGTTCGCATTCGCTCGGGACCATTCTCCGGTTATGAAGGAGTAATCGTGCGCCGCGAAAAAGACGTTCGCTTGCAAGTCGCAGTGCGATTTATGGATCAGGGCGTCAGTGTCGCAATCGAAGATTTTCAGGCAGACCCAGTTTACTGAACGGCACATGATCCATTTTTATTCGCTTCCCTTGTTGACTTAAGCTGCTTGGGCAAAAAGTACTTCTCAGTGGGTGTATAGCACACTGTTCCAACAAATCTCTACAGAAATCGTCGCAGGCTGGTGATCGCCGGTGGCTGGCGAGATTCCGTAATGCACACTTTTTTGGTAGTTGGTTTAGACGCAATACCGTTCAACGAACGTGGGATAAGCTTCCAGCTTGTCAATATCTTGTGCAAGCAATGGCGAAACTCCGCTACAGGTTGACAAGCTGGAAGCTTATCCCACGTTCGTTGAACGGTATTGGGTTTAGACGGCAAGCTGGCTAGCAGATTAAACCACGTACAACTAGGATAACCGAAGTAATTTTCTAATCGTCGAGTAAGGACTGCTACCAACATGTCGGACTTTCTCTTTTTGGAAGATCTCAAACCCGGTGATTCGTGGACAAGTGCGGCTCGCACGATCACTGAAACCGACATCGTTTTCTTTGCTGGTATGACGGGCGACTTCGATCCGTTGCATGTCGATCATGAATTCGCCGCAAGTACGCCCTATGGCAAGCCAATCGCACATGGAATACTCGGCTTGGCTTGGATGGCGGGGCTGAGCAGTACAGCTCCGCGAGTTCGCAATCTTGCCCTCATCAACATCGAAGACTGGCGCTTTCATCGCCCGGTGCATGTCGGCGACACGCTGCACGCCCTCACAGTTGTCGAGAGTATTACTCCACGGGGTAGGCGAAGTGGTGAAGTTGCTTGGCAGCGCAGTTTAATGAACCAGCGAACTGAATGCGTGCAATCGGGAAAAATTGTAACTTTGGTATCGCGACGAACTCCGGCCGCCCGCAAGGAATTCACTGCGGATGGGCCGATCGAATCGATCAATCATCCCCGGTAGCCGATCATGATTACTACCAAAGTCACAGAACCATCGGCGACGATCATTCTTGACCGACCCGAGAAATGCAATGCGTTAAATCGGCAGATGGTGTCTGATTTAGCGATCGTTCTAGACGATTTGCGACAATCAAAAAAAGTGCGCGCGATCGTCATCGCTGGGGCGGGGCCAAATTTCTGTGCGGGTGTTGACCTTACTGAGTGGAGCGAACCCGCTGCTGCCGAAGCGGCATTAGAGAATTGGTACTCGGATACTCAGGCGCTGCGAGATCTAGTCGAACAAATGCTCCAATTACCCAAGCCCATCATTGCCGCAGTCGATGGTGCCGCGCTGGGGTTTGGCATGTCATTGGCCATCGCGGCTGATTTGATCGTTGCCAGCCAACGCGCAACTTTCGCGATACCCTCGACCAAATTGGGCTTGGTTTCCGGAATGGCCGCTCCCTTGATCGTATTTCGTCATGGCAGCGCACTGGCGTCGCGGCTGATGATCGGAGGCGACCAGCTCGATGCTGCCGAAGCTTATCGACTGGGCTTAGTTCAACACATCGTTGCTCCAGAACAAGTTTGGGTGCGCGCCAACCGTTGGGCTCAAACCATTGCCGAAGCACCCGCGGAATCTCTGCAGCTTAGCAAGAAACTGCTCAACGAAATGATTGGTGAACAAGTATCGACTTTTCTTGCCAGTGGAGCTGCCGCGACTGCCACCAGTCTTACAACTGAAGTTGCTGCAGAAGGTTTACGCGCATTCGCGGAAAAACGGCCACCTCAATTCCCGCGTTAAAGAGTCTGGTCGACTACAGGCGACGAGGTGCCCGCGAACTACTCTAAGTTCTCGTTGGTGGCTCACGACCGCCGGGAACGCTCTTGCTCTAGCAACTTAATCCACGGGCCAACATAGGCCCCGTTGTCGTGAAAAGTCCGCCCGCTGATCAGATTTCCATCGGTGACGCAAGCTTCGTTTACGAAAGTTCCACCGCAGATTTCCAAATCAAATTTGCATTTGGGGACCGTGGCCATTTTGCGACCGCGCACGCAATCAGCGGCAGCAGGGATTTCGACACCGTGGCACACGCTGGCCACAGGCAGATTGTTGGCGAAAAAGTACTTCGTAACGCGCATTAGATCTTGATCGTAACGAATGTATTCCGGTGCTCGGCCTCCAGAAAATAAAATGCCGAGATATTCTTCCGGTTTTATCTCCGCAAATGCAACATTGGCTTCGATCGTGTATCCTTCCCATTCTTTAGTAATCGTCCAGCCTGGTTTCACCTCGTGCAAGACCATTTGGTATCGTTTGCGTTCGGGACCGGCAACGATCGGGCGAAAACCGGCTTCTTGGAGACGATAATAGGGATACATCGTATCCAGCGTTTCCGCCGCATCGCCGATGATGATAAGAACTGGCCAATCATTTCGCATAAAGTTGAACCGCCTAATGTATCGAAGCACACGCCAGGTGATCGACGACTTGCTCCGCCATGGCAAAGCAATTCAGGTTGACGATGAAGTCGATCCGCACTTGGAAATCGCTGAAATTCAGCGAAGAGTTTACCAAAATCGCGGTCCAGCAGTACTGTTCACCCGCGTAAAAACCTGCCATTTTCCCGTAGCTTGCAATATTTTTGGAACACTAGACCAAGCCAGGTTTATTTTTCGCAATACGTTTGATTCTGTCAAAGCCGCAATTCGTTGGAAACTGCATCCCCAGGAAGCGCTGCGCAGCCCTCGCCAATTGCTGAAGGCGCCTGCGATAGCTTGGCGCATGCAACCCAAACGATGGACCAGCGGACCGGTCCTCGAGAACGAGTGTTTCCTCAGTCGCCTACCGCATATCAAATGCTGGCCGAACGACGGAGGTTCATTCATAACGCTGCCTCAAGTGCTCAGCCAGCCGCCCAGTTCGTCGAGCCTGCTGCAATGCAATCTGGGGATGTATCGAATTCAGTTGGACGGCAATCAATACGTTCCGGAACGCGAATGTGGTCTACACTATCAAATTCATCGTGGCATCGGAGTTCATCATGCGCAGGCCATTCGCGCCCATCAACCATTCCCAGTCACCATTACGGTTGGCGGTTCGCCTGCAATGACGCTGGCCGCCGTGATGCCGCTGCCCGAGAACCTCAGTGAATTGGTCTTTGCTGGAGCCTTGGCGGGGCATCGGATTCCCATAGTCTGCCAACGTGGCCTAGCGCCCATTTACGCGGACGCCGATTTTTGCATTACCGGATTGGTCGATCACGAGCGGCTGAAACCAGAAGGTCCCTTTGGCGATCATTTGGGATATTATGCAAAGATCCACGACTTCCCGCTGTTGAATGTGTTCAAAGTCTTTTATCGCGACGGGGCGGTGTGGCCAATGACGGTCGTCGGCAGACCTCCCCAGGAAGATACAACGTTCGGACAATTAATTCACGAGCTGACCGGTCCAATTATTCCTACGGTCCTGCCAGGCGTGCGCGAAGTTCATGCCGTCGACGCCGCAGGTGTACATCCGTTACTGCTCGCAATTGGCAGCGAGCGGTATACGCCCTATCAACGATCCTGTCGCCCCCAAGAGTTGCTCACTCAAGCTCACGCAATTCTCGGCCAAGGCCAACTGTCACTTGCCAAGTACCTCATGATTGTCGACGGTACCGATGCACTGACGCTCGACATCCACGATATACGGAGTTTTCTGGCCTGTGTATTGATGCGCGCCGATTGGCAACGCGATCTGCATTTCCACACCAAGACAACGATCGATACGCTGGATTATTCCGGCGATGGACTCAATGCAGGTTCGAAACTAGTAATCGCAGCGGCAGGTCCAGCTCGTTTCGAACTCTCTGACTCGATTCCTGCGGACTTGACACTGCCCGACGGTTGGAAGAATCCACGGTTAATTCAGCCGGGTGTGCTAGCGGTCGAAGCGCCAGCGTTTCGCGACAGGCGAGACCAACTGTTTACCCAATCGCTGTGCGACAGCTTAGGATCGCAACACCCACTCAACAATTTTCGCTTGGTCGTGATAGTTGACGACAGCGACTTTGTCGCTCATTCGCTCAACAATTTTCTGTGGGTGGTTTTTACACGCAGCAATCCAGCCTGCGACGTGTATGGATTGGATGCAAATATGGTCGACAAGCATTTCGGTTGCCGAGGCAGTCTAGTGATCGACGCGCGCATCAAGCCGCACCATGCCGCGCCGCTGGTCGAAGACCCAGCCGTCACCGCCAAAGTAGATCAGCGGGCCGCGCGCGGTGGCCCACTAGCGAAATTTCTTTAAGTCGTTTCGCAAGAGCGTGAATTAGGTGAATGGCAAGGGAAAGGCGAATGGCAAATAGCAAAAAATGGCAAATGGCGAATAGCAGAGCAAGCAATAAGAAGTGATCAAGGAGAACCGGTTAAATAGCAACGTACGCTCGCCCGCTGATTCGGTTGTCAATTCAAAACCATTTGCAATTTGCAATCTGCTATTTGCTATTCCCCATTCCCCAATCGTTACTACATGTTGTCTAATTTGGATTACAGGCCACAGCATACCAAGAAATTGGTGGCTGCTCCGAATTGCGTTTGAGTTCCCACAAATCGTCATGCTTCATGCAATCGGCAACGTTGCCCTGATGCACAGTAGACTAGAGTTGGCCCAATGATCAGTAGCACTCTCGAATTTTTCCGCAGATTCTCGAAACGAATATCCCGTTCGTTCAATCGTGGCATGATGTTGTTAGGCATCAGCTTGCTCGGCTGGTTGTGTGCGGTTTTGTGCGCTACGCTCCAAATAGATCGGGGCTTCGCTGCGCCTCCAAAGTCCCATGGGTACGGCTTTGAACTACCTTCGCTGGCGGCAGACCAATCCGTCAAAGTTCCCGACCACACGCATGACGATATTCGTGTAACGGTCGTGTGCTTTCTTGGTACCGAATGCCCATTGGCCAAGCTGTACGGTCCCAGACTGCAAGAGTTGTCGAAAAAATATCAAGCGCGCGGTGCCAGGTTTGTCGGACTATTCAGCAACCAGCAAGATTCTCGTGCCGATATCCAGCTCTATCTGCGCGAGACCGGAATTGCGTTCGCCGTCGCCAAGGATACCGACAGTCTTGTGGCAAACCAATATTCTGCCGAACGAACTCCGGAAGTATTCTTGTTAGACAGCCGGTTACAAATACTCTATCGCGGACGCATCGATAATCAGTTTCAGCCAGGGATTGCACGCGATCGTCCAACCAGCCACGAGCTGGAAACAGCCATCGAAGAATCACTGGCCGGCAAGACCGTATCGATATCGCGCGCCGATGCCCTGGGCTGCCGTATCGGACGCGTTAGGCCGGTGGATTCAAATTCTCAGTTGACCTACTCGAATGGTATTGCGGAAATTTTGAAACGCAACTGCGTAGAATGTCATCGAACGGGAGAGATCGGTCCGTTCGCGCTGACCGACTATTCGGAAATCGTGTGCTGGGGAGATGCCATTGTCGAGTCGATCGACGCTGGCCGCATGCCGCCGTGGCACGCGAGCCCAGCGCATGGAAAATTTGTGAATGCACGTCACTTGTCCGACAAGGATAAACTATCACTGCGCCAATGGTTCGCTGCTGGTGCACCGATGGGTAAAGCTGCTGAACCTTCGACGGCCAGCACTGCGGCCTCCGTGATCGTGCCATTCGCAGACGTTACTTTGGCGATGCGCCCGCATCCGTATCGCGTTCCCGCAACGGGAACTGTCGAGTATCAGTACTTTGTAGTAGACCCGAAATTCGACAATGACCAGTGGGTATCCACCGTGCAGATAATGCCGGGAAATCGCGCCGTTGTGCACCATGCGATCGTCTTTATTCGGCCACCGGACGGTGCCCGCTTTCGAGGTGTCGGATGGTTGGGAGCGTATGTGCCCGGCCAGCGCGTCGTCGATTTTCCAGCCGGTCATGCTCGCATGATTCCCAAGGGTTCCAAACTCGTGTTTCAAATGCACTACACGCCCAACGGTACCGCCCAAGACGATCTCACCAAAATTGCGATGAGCTTTATTCCCGAATCGCAAGTCACGCACGAGATCTTTACGCTGGCCGCTCTTGACCAGGAGTTCGAAATTCCGCCAGGTTCGGCCAAGCACTCAGTCGATGGCCAAACGGACCAGTTGCCCGTCAGCGGCAAACTGCTATCGATTGAACCTCATATGCACTTTCGAGGATCAGCGTTTCAAGTTCGCGCGCGGTATTCGGACAAGTCAAATATCTTGCTCGACGTTCCGCGATACGATTTCAATTGGCAGCACAGCTACGTGCTGGCTGCACCCTTGTCGCTAGCGGATGTGCGCTCACTGGAGTTCACGGCAACGTTCGACAACAGTCCTGCCAATCACTTCAATCCCGATCCAAGTCAATTCGTGACCTGGGGAGACCAAACTTGGGAGGAGATGGCAATTTGCTTTTTTGAAGTAGCTGAACCGCGAGATTCCGCCCCATCTCCTCCAACGTCCAATTTTGCTCGGCAACAGTCAACTCGCTCGGCCACACGCGATGACGATGCCAGCAAGCAGCAAAGAGTCAGAGTATTTGTGGATGAATTCTTTTCGCAACTCGACAAGAACCAAGACGGCAAACTTGTCCCATCCGAGTCGCCGTTGTCCGTTCGGCACTTTAGCTTTCGCCGATTTGATGCTGACAACAATCAGATCATAACTCGCGAAGAAGTGTTCGATATTGCTCGGCAGTTTCATGGATTGCCGTGATGTTCGACGCCTGTTGGATTTTTGGGCGAGTTGTTTTCAGCGTAACAAGCCTGATCAGATGAGCTCACTCAACCAGTTTCTTGTTCTTGTATACTTCGAATTGAAGAGTTGCCGTCGAATATGAGGCAGACGTTTGATAAATGGACGGCAGCAATCGTCGATCGACCCTGGTTGATGCTCACGGTCATCGTACTTCTGACAGTTGCCGCGGTGCTAGGTTACCTGAGCCCGGACAGCGTTCGCCGGGCGTTCCTGCGTCGTATGCCGGACGAGAGTCTCACAACGAAAAGTTCCGCGACCCAAGGACCACCCGCAAATGTTGATCCGGTCCGATTGACCGAAGCAGACGCGATCGTCGTCGTGCAATCGGACAATCTTTTCAGCAGCGAAGGAGCGGCGGCGCTGCGAGCAATCGTCGAGGAAATCGAGTCGCTGAACTATGTTCGCAGCGTATTGTGGTTAGACCAAGTTCCCATGCTCAATATCTTTGGGCTTCCCGAACCGGTCTTTCCTCGTTCTCAAGCTTCCCAGCAACGATTCGATCTGGCTCGCAAGAAGGCGCTCGCTAATCCCTTGATCCATGGCCAATTACTGTCGACCGATTGCAAGACCACATTGCTGATGGTCCGCTTCGACTGGTTGTTGGTGCGCAGCGATGAACAGTGTACGACTCAGTTGCGTTCAGTGGCAATCGAAGCGGCCGCCGCGCACCCTGCGGCAAATCTGTCGATTCAAATTACAGGACGTACGCCAATCTTCTTGACGGCCATGCAGTCCCACCAACTCAACCAGTGGAAGTATCAACTGATTGGTTATGGCATGATCGCACTGATGGCCGCGATACTGTTCCGTGGCCTAGTCGCCGTTCTAGTTGTCGCGCTCGCTCCGTGTGCAGGCGTCTTTTGGACGCTCGGGATAATGCGCTTCTTTGATTTTCAGGACAATCCATTCAATGACGTCGTATTGCCGGTGATGCTCAGTTTGGTAGGGCTGACCGATGGAGTCCACCTGATGGTTCAGATTCGGCGGCTACGCGCCTCGGGATTGAGCGGTCGTGACTCGGCCCGAGTCGGAATCCGCGAAGTCGGCCTGGCTTGCATGTTGACTTCTCTGACAACTGCGATAGGCTTCGCGTCGCTCTATTTGGCACACCATGACATCGTTCAGGAATTTGGCATCTGTTGTGTCATTGGCGTTGTGATAACGTTCGTGGCCGTGATTACGATTATTCCGTTGGCATGTTCGACTTGGCTGGGGCGCTGGATTCATTTGGGACATGAGAAGAGCCTTGTCGATAGTCAGTTGGACCGCATCGTCGTGTTAATCGACTGGGTGCTGAAGCGACCTACCGGAATTACGCTGGCCGGTATCGCCATTACGCTCGTGTGTACCGCCATTTCGTTGACTTTGCGGCCTGACGAACGCAACGCCAATGCATTGCCAGAACACAGTGAGGCGCGATTGGCCATGAACAATCTTGACAAAGCGCTCGGAGGACTGGAGTCTGCTCGTGTCGAGGTTGGATGGAGTCAGGCTGTAGCGTCGGACTCGGCCGAAGTGATCGAAGTGCTTTCGGAAATCGAATCCGCGTTGAGCCGAGAGCCGCTGATTGGTCACCCGCTATCGATAGCCAAATTAATCGAGTCATTGCCCGGCGAAGGCACAGCAGCGGAGCGCGCATCGATGATGGAGCTGTTACCGCCGCCCCTCAAACGCGCTTTCTACACGCCGGAAAATAGACAGGCTCACGTAAATTTCCGCGTGCAAGATTTGGGAATCGCTAGATACGATCCGGTCTTCGAACGCCTTGCCGATCGATTTTCCCAGATTCAAGCTCAACATCCTCAGTTCGCAATCGAGCTGGGCGGCAATGCGGCTTGGCGATGGAAAAACCTCTATCGCATCGTCATGGATTTGGCAGCGAGTTTGGGAAGTGCGGCAATAGTCATTTTTTTGGTGCTGGGCCTAGCTTATCGGTCGGTGAGATTGGGATTGATCGCGATCATTCCCAACGTCTTTCCGTTGGCTATCACCGGAACGTGGTTGGTTTGGACTGGCCAATCGTTAGAACTGGTTAGCGTGTGTGCCTTCACCGTTTGCCTCGGCATCGCGGTCGACGATACGATTCACTTCCTCACGCGATTCCAGGAAGAATGCAAACGCACGGCGGATATTCCGCAAGCGATTCGCAGCTCGTTTACCGGAGTAGGAACCGCGCTAATCATGACCACCGTAATTCTCGTGGCTGGTTTTTCGACCGTGATGCTCAGCGATTCGCGCGACCACCGGATCTTCTCAACAATGAGCGTCCTGACGATCGGCACCGCACTGATCGGCGACTTGGTAATCCTGCCCGCAATGCTCGCTTGGTCCGATCGCTATTGGCCGTTCCGGGAAAAGAGCAAAGAGACAATCGACCCGTCCAAGCACTAAGGAATAGCCGAGAAATAAGTGTCAGGAACGTGTCAGGTACCTTTTGTGCGCAGCACCCGAAGGGCGAGTTTCTCGCAAAAGGTACCTGACACGTTCCTGACACTTATTTCTCGAGCGATACTAATTGGACAGCGCCATTTTGTGTGCAAGGTATGGCTTTTGGTCCT